>Ga0196970_1000148_pt1 | contig 108887 bp, 82 predicted proteins | sample S1v_513CmetaG_FD_148672 | JGI IMG/M metagenome (GOLD analysis project Ga0196970, IMG submission 148672) | Soil microbial communities from Anza Borrego desert, Southern California, United States - S1+v_5-13C | ecosystem: Environmental > Terrestrial > Soil > Desert | place: USA: California...
AATCCACCTTCGCCTGCCCGGCTATGGCAGACGATGGACAATCCGCCTTCGCTATCGCTACGGCGGACAATGGACCGTGTGCGGACAAGCTCCGGAGGAGCGAAAGCCTGGTAGCTCCGTAGGAGCGGCATTTTGATAGAAAACGGACAGGAGATCAGATACAAGCCCTGTAGGGGCGACATTTTAATAATGCCAATGGCTGACGGATACAATTTACAGCACGCCTCTGCTGTGGCTACGGCGGACACGCGGCAGGGATTGAAGCGGTATGCCCCGGAAGGATTGATAAATCCCTTCCGGGGCATAGTAGCGAAAAGCCCGCCCGGCCGCCCAAGAAAATTAAAAATTAAAAATTAAAAAGGTCTTCCAGTTCTTAGTGCTTAAAAGATTTGGAACTAAAAAATATTGGTAACCTGTCCAACTTCCCTCATCCCTTTCTCAGACCACCACCTCCATCCCATCATACGCCACCGTAAACCCAAACGGCTTTGCCACTTCCTCAAGCTCTTCGTGCAACAGGCCGCCCTGCTGTGAAAAGTGCGTGAGGATCCATTTGGTAGAGGAACCGGTAAGGCCGATCTCTTCGGCTTTCCGCTTGTACGAAAGCACATCGGGCAGTCCCATCCTTTCCGTCTGCGTGGATTTTTTCGGCCCCTGCGAGCATTCTACAATGGCCACATCCACGGAAAGCCCTTTGAGGTTTTTCCACGTCTTCTCTTCGTACAGACCTGTATCCGTAGCGTAGAGCATGGTGCGCGATCCTTTGCGGATGACGTAGTTGAGCGGGTAGATGTCGCCGTTGTTCATCGCCTTGATGGGATACACGACGAAGTTGCCGATGTTGATCATCTGGTACGGCTGTATCTCGTGCAGCGTGGCGTGCAGCGTGCTGTCAAATTTTTTCAGCAGTCCCATCGATTCCACATTTCCGAAGATGCGCAGGTACTCAAGGTTTTTCCGGTTCACGAGGAAGGGGTTGAGATTGCGGAATTCTTCCGCGGCAAAATTGTTGTAGCTGGAACGTGTAATGAACAGGTACTTTATCGAAGCGAAATTGAATCCGTAGTTCACCGCCTGGTGAAATGTGTCCGGAGGAAAATCGATCTTCAGCACTTGGTCTACCAGGATCGAGCTGCGCGACCTCATGTTCTTGCCTCCGAGCTCCAGCGCGCGCTGGCTGGCATAGCCGTTACAAAAGAGCGAAGGCCAGGCACCCGGACCGGATGTGCCTAATATTTTAATGTGCATACTCAACTGGATTGCCGGATTTTTTATTTTGTTATCTTAGTCCGGTTCAGGAAATGCCGGATCGTTATTCATGAAGTTAAAATTAACAGGAGGCAGGGTGAAAGCCGTTAATTCTACTTTATAACAATGATAAATTTCTGTTAATCGGTGATAGTGCGGAAAAAGACAGTAAAGAAAAAAAGAGAAAAAGCGGTGATCGGCCGCAAGGAGAAGATCGGGCTTCCCGACTTCGGGCTGTATAACCTGGATGCAAAGGTGGATACGGGAGCGTACACCAGTTCGCTGCATTGCCGCATTATAGGAGAGTCTGTGGTAGACGGCGTGGAGCACGTATCATTCATCCCGCTTGCGAAAAAATACAGGGCCCGCAATGCGAAGCAGATGCTGATACCGGTATCCAAGCGGAAGACCGTAAAAAGCTCTACCGGCCATACCGAAGAGCGTTACTTCATCCGGCTGAAAGTGCAGGTGGGAGCAAAAGTGTACGATACCGAGTTTTCGCTGTCCGATCGCAGCTCTATGAAATACACGATCCTGCTGGGGCGCAAGTTCCTGAAGAAACGTTTCCTTGTGGATGCGTCGAAAGCTTACATTTTCCACAGGCAGGAAAAGAAAGACCAGAAAAAGAAAAAAGCTCAGCCGGCATCCTGAAACGCAATACCAAGGTGATGGAAGAGAAAAAAGATATGGCCACCCGGGTGGTGGACAAAATGTACTACAACGATCCCTTCAGCCTCTGGCTGGGAATAGAGCGCGTGGAGGACGGGCCCGGCCGCTCGGTGCTGCGGATGACCGTGCGCAGGGAAATGCTGAACGGGTTTTCGATCTTGCACGGTGGCGTTTCCTTCTCGCTTGCCGACAGCGCCCTTGCCTTTGCCGCCAACGGTTACGGCATACAGAGCGTATCGATAGAAACTTCCATCTCCCATGTGGATGCGGCGCGTGAAGGCGATGTGCTCACCGCGGTAGCCGAAGAAGTAAGTCTCACCAACAGGATCGGCGTGTATCACATCACCGTTACGAACCAGCACGGAAAAAAGATCGCCCTTTTCAAAGGCACGGTGTACCGTACCGGCAAACCCTGGTTCCCGGAAGACGCTTCGGTTTCCTGAGAGAATTTTTTTTCATCCGTAACTCTTACTGCCATGTAATGAAATTATTAAGTCTGCAGCAGGCTATCTCTTCGTTTTTTTTCTGCGCCTAATTTTGTCTGCATGCATACTAATTCCTATTTTTCCGTGATGAAAAGGAGAACCCTCACCTTTCTTTTGCTGGCGGCTGTATTTTGTAATTACCTGGCGGCGCAGGTCAACGTGGAGCGCGGACCGTATGTGCAGCTTGCTACGCAGAACAGCATCTATATAAAATGGCGCACCAGCGCGACTACTGAAAGCCGCGTGATATACGGCACAGCGCCGTCGTCGCTTACACAGACCGTAACGGACAACACGCTGAGAACAGAACATGAGCTGCGCATCACAGGGCTGCAGCCCAACACGCAATATTATTACTCTATCGGCAACGGCGCGAACATTCTTTCGTCCGGTCCCGACCAGTATTTCATGACACAGCCTCCGGCAGGGACGCGCGATCCTTTCACCTTCTGGGTGATCGGCGACTGCGGCACGGGAAACAGCGACCAGCGGGCGGTACGCGACGCCTATCTCAATTACATGGTGGGGCAGCCGCATCCCGAGGGGCTTATCATGCTGGGCGATAATGCCTATGATTTCGGCCTGGACGGGCAATACCAGGATGCGCTGTTCAACAATATGTACGAAGACATCGTATCGAATACCGTGATGTGGCCCACGCCCGGAAACCATGATTATTACGGCGGCGCCGATGCGTCTTCGCAAACAGGAGCTTATTACGATATCTTCAGGCTGCCGGCCGCCGGCGAGGCGGGAGGATATCCCTCGGGCACCGAAGCATATTACTCGTGGAATTACGGTAACATCCATTTCGTATCTCTCGATTCGTACGATTCGCCGCGCGATTCCGCCGGTGCGATGGGAAACTGGCTCAAGCTCGACCTGCAGCAGAACCAGCAGGAATGGACGATCGTGTATTGGCACCACGCGCCATACACCAAAGGATCGCACGATTCGGACAATCCTTTCCCATGGCTCAACGGGGAGCTGGTGGACATGCGCGAGCAGATACTTCCCGTCATCGAACGGTATGGAGTTGATCTCGTACTGTGCGGCCACAGCCATTCGTATGAGCGCTCGTACCTGATGGACGGGCATTACGGAAATTCCGGCTCGCTTACGCAAAGCATGATCCTCGATAACGGCAGCGGAAATTTTACATCTGATTGTCCTTACAGGAAAAATACAGCGATCGCGAAATCGCACAAGGGCACAGTGTACACGGTGTGCGGAGTGTCCGGCAAGAAAAGCGGAACATCGTCCGGGTGGCCGCTCAGCTTCATGGAGAAAGCTACCGTAGATCATTTCGGATCCATGATCCTGCAGGTAAACAGGAACCGGCTGGATGCGCGCTTCATCACCAGCGCCAACCAGGTATACGATTCTTTTACCATCCTGAAAAACGCGGGCGGAAAGAAAACCTACAAAATGTGCAGGAACGATACGCTCGTTCTGCAGCCTTCGTTCCCGGCCTCGCAGTATCAATGGTTCCCCGGCAACAGTACACAGTTGTCGCTGCCGGTGAGCCCGGTCTTCAGTACGGTGTACTACGGTAAAGATCCGCTGGGCTGCGTTACCGATACATTCCAGGTCAACGTCGTTCAGCCCGGTTCTACAATTCCCGATACCTGCGCCATTTCTCTCACAGGCACCGAAGGCTCGGCGACCGAAAAAGTTGCCGTGTACCCGAATCCCGCTTCGCGCACGGAGCCGCTGGTGATCGATCTTTCCGGCTTGCCCGCAGGCGCGTTTCACGCAGAGCTGTGGGATGGTTCCGGCAGGATCATACATACAGCGGAGCTCGAAGGAAAAAAGTTCAATGTGCTAAATCTCCCGTCCGTAGCGCCTTCCGTCATCACCGGCTTTCTCCGGATCTATAATGAAACCCAAACGTATTACCATAAGATCATTTTTACTCCGTAATCCTATTACCATGAAAAGAACAGTACTTCTGCTTCCCGCTTTATTTGCAGCCATGCTGGCATCGGCCCAGTGCGACGTTGTTACGATACCCGGCGACCTGGTACAGACCACCGATATTGTAATGAGCGGAACCTACAACATCGGCGGAACTTTCAAAGTGCCGGCCGGCGTTACTATTTACGTCAATCCTTATGGAAACGATTCCTGCGGAAAGCTGGTCGTGAACGCGGCGAACATCATCATCGAAGGATCGATCAACGGCGACTTTGCCGGTTATCCCGGCGGGCTTTCCGGAATGGGCGCCACCTCGGTCACTTCCGTAACGGGAGATGAAGCGGCGCTTACAGGCTGCCATAACAAAGATGATGCAGGGCAGATCACGCTCGGCGGCGGGCAGCCCGGAACGGCCGGAAACGGCAGCGGCGGCGGAGCTCAGGGCGGGCCCGGTTCAGTAGGCTCAGGACCGAAACAGCAATGCCAGAATTCCGGCGACGAGTTCGGCCTCATCGGCGGCAGCGGCGGCGCGGGCGGCGGCGGCGGCGGTAGCTACGGGGGCGCAGGCGGCGCGTCGGGCAACGGCGGCGACGGTTCTGCAGGACATTCCGAAAGCGGCATCAGCGTATCTACAGCATACAGCATCATTCCCGGTATCGGCGGAGCGGGAGGTTTAGGCGGTGCAACTTACGGCACTACTTCCGGCAACGATATCGATGCAGGTTCTGGCGGCGCAGGCTCCGGTGGCGGAGGCCGCTCATTTTACCAGGGCGACAACGGGAACCGCGGAGGTAACGGAGGAGCTGCGATACAGCTTACGGCAACCGATACGCTCATTGTGACGGGAACGATATCCGCGAACGGCGAAGACGGGCTGGCCGGCGGAAAAGGAGGTAACGGCGATGAAACAGCAGATTGCTGCGGCGACGCGTGCAACGATTGCGGCGAACGTACACTCTCCGCAGGTGCGGGCGGCGGCGCAGGCAGCGGCGGCGGCTCCGGCGGCGGAATTCTCCTTCAGTCGGGATACTATGCCCAGGTTTCCGGCGCGCTTTCTGCTGAAGGCGGCAACGGCGGCACTGCGGGCGAAAAAGGTTACGGCGCAAACTGTACATACGGCGGCAATACCTTCTGCGGCTCCAACTCCATGAGTTCCGGCGATGGCCTCTGGGGTAACGAAGGCGGCGCAGGCGGCGGCGGACGCATCAAGATCTTTGTGACCGATTGTCCGCAGAACCAGATCAACGCTGCACATTCGGAGACCGGCGGAACTTCTCTTGCGGGTAATGGGAACACCGGAACATACGCCGTGGTAACTTCTTCATGTCCCAACATCGCAGGCATCGAAGATCTGCAGAACGGCGTTTCCTTCAGCATCTATCCTAATCCCGCAACCGACATCATCCGCGTAAAAGTGAACGCCTATCATTTCGGCAACCAGCAGTCTGAGCTTGTTGTGATGGACGCGCTCGGACGCACAGTGTACACTGCTTTTGTCAATCTTCAGGAGAATGCTGACCTTTCTGTCGACGTACGCTCGTATGCTGCCGGTATCTACACGGTAGGCTTCCGTAATGCGAACTCTTTCAGCACCCAAATAATAATGAAGCAATAAATTTCTGATGAAATATTTCCGTCTTGTCATTCTGCTTGCAACGCTGCTCTGCGCCGGCGAAACGTTCAGCCAGGCGCGGGTGCTCAATCTTAATCCCGCGCTCAAGCCGTTCTATCACGGCGTCGCGTCGGGCGATCCCTTGTCCGACCGCGTGATCATCTGGACGCGTCTTACGCCCGATACCGGTTTTGTAGGCACAGCCGATATCGAATGGAGCGTGGCGCTCGACACCGGCATGACGCAGATCGTGCAGACAGGCATCCACACCACTGACGCGGTGCGCGATTATACTGTAAAAGTGGATGTGACAGGACTGCAGCCGAACACTTATTACTACTACGAATTCACTTACGGGCAGCAGCGTTCCATCCGCGGCCGCACACGCACCGCGCCGGTGGGAATGCAGGACAGCATGCGCTTTGCCGTGGTTTCATGCGCCAATTATGAAGCGGGATTTTTCAATGTTTATAAAGTGCTTCGCCAGCGGAACGACATCGACGCGCTGGTACACCTCGGCGATTATATTTACGAGTACGAGAACAACGGCTACGCGTACAACAGCTCGTCCAACAGGCACTGGGAGCCGTCCAGCGAGATCACCACGCTTGCCGATTACCGCACACGGTATTCCTGCTACAAGCTCGACGACGATCTCATCCGCCTTCATCAGCAGTATCCCTTCATCGTTATATGGGACGATCACGAGAGCGCAAACGATAGCTGGATGGATGGCGCCGAAAATCACAACACAGGCGAAGGGCAGTGGATCAACCGGAAGGCCGCGTCGCAGCAGGCGTTCATGGAGTGGGTTCCCGTACGGCCTGTAGCGCCGGGCAACAATGAACAGATCTATCGCAGGATCCGTTTCGGCGATCTCTGCGAGTTTTTCATGCTCGATACACGTCTTCACGGCAGGGAGGAACAGGCCGGCACCACCGGCTCTGCGGTAAACGATCCTAACCGCACCATACTCGGCGGCGATCAGTACAGCTGGCTCGCGTCCGGTCTGCTCTCGTCCACTTCCCGCTGGAAGGTGATGGGACAACAGGTGATGATGGCCCCGCTGAAGGTCGCCGGCATTGGCGTCAACGACGATCAGTGGGACGGTTATCCCGCGGAGCGCAACAAGATCATGAGCTTCGTGCTTGCAAATAATATCAACGATATCGTTGTGGTCACAGGCGACATTCACTGTTCCTGGGGCAACGACATTCCTACGGCCAATTACCAGAGCAACGGCACCGGGTCGGCGTTCGTAGAGTTTGTTACGCCCAGCGTTACATCGCCGGGATTTCCTATCGGCGTGGGCGCAGGCATCATCCAGTTTGCCAACCCGCACATCAAGTACACCAATCTTGACGATCACGGGTTTCTCATCCTCGACATCAACCAGCAGCGCTCGCAATCGGATTGGTTTTACGTGAATACGGTAGATCAGAGCAGCAACCAGTACAGCTACGGAGATTCGTGGTACGAAAATCATAACGAGCGTTTTCTCCGCCATGCGGGGGGCGCGGCCATTGTGCGCCACAACATGTACTACCAGCAGGCGCCGGAATGGCCCAGGCCTTATGAGCAGCCTTCTACTGTCGGCAATGAAGAGACCGGCGCACCCGTGATGCTCGGCGCGTACCCCAATCCTTTCACCGAAGGGATCACCATGCAGGTATACCTGAAGGAAAGTTCCGATATCACGATGGAAGTGCTCGACCTCAAAGGCAAGGTCCTTTCCGCGGTTCAGTATCCCGCGCAGAGCGAGGGGATGCGTTTCTTCCACTCCGAAATGAGCGGCATTGCGAACGGGCTGTACATCGTGCGCATCACGGGAAAGAATTTTACGAAAACCTACCGCGTCATCAAGCAATAGATCTGCCGCCGAAGCATGCTCTCACATCCAATGTCTGATGCCTCACGTCTAATGTCTCATGTCTGATGTCTCATGTCTCACGTCTAATATCTCATCTGATATCTGACCTCTCGGGCGGCCGGGCGGGCTTTCCGCTACTATGCCCCGGAAGGGATTTATCAATCCTTCCGGGGCATACCGCTCCAATCCCTGCCGCGTGTCTGCCGTAGCCACAGCGAAGGGGACTATAAATAATATCCGTCAGCCATTGGCATTATTAAAATGTCGCCCCTACAGGGCTTGTATCTGATCTCCTGTCCGTTTTCTATCAAAATGCCGCTCCTCCGGAGCTACCAGGCTTTCGCTCCTCCGGAGCTTGTCCCCACACGGTCCATTGTCCGCCGTAGCGATAGCGAAGGCGGATTGTCCTTTCACCCGTCATAGCCGGCAGGCGAAGGTGGATTTTTTCGTACCTTTGCACTTCATTTTTCAATATGGAACAAGCTTATATAATCGATGGCATCCGCACTCCGGTAGGGAGTTTCGGCGGCAGCCTGTCCTCTGTCCGTCCCGACGATCTGGCTGCTCTCGTCATCCGCACGCTGGTAGAAAGGAACGCTGACCTGGATCCAAAAATGATCGAAGATGTGATACTCGGCTGCGCCAACCAGGCGGGTGAAGATAACCGCAACGTAGCGCGCATGGCGTTGCTGCTCGCGGGCCTTCCCTACACGGTTCCCGGCGAAACAGTGAACCGTCTCTGCGCCTCCGGCATGTCTGCGGTGATCCATGCCGCGCGCGGCATACAGACGGGAAACGGAGATGTATATATTGCAGGCGGAGTGGAAAATATGACGCGCGGTCCGTGGGTGATCTCGAAAACGACAAGCCCGTTCGGAAGAGATGCGCAGATGTTCGACACGAGTTTCGGATGGAGATTCATCAACCCGAAGCTGCACGAAATGTATGGTACCGACAGCATGGGCGACACCGCCGAAAATCTTCTCGCTGCCAATAGCGGCATCACGCGCGAAGACCAGGATATGTTCGCTTACCGCTCGCAGATGAAAGCCGCTGACGCGCAACAGAGCGGGCGACTTGCAGGCGAGGTCGTAGGAGTAAGCATTCCACAAAAAAAAGGCGAGCCGTTACTTTTCAATACTGACGAATTTATAAAGCCATCCACGACCCCCGAAATACTCGCTAAGCTGAAACCTTCGTTCCGCAAGGACGGAAGCGTGACCGCGGGCAATGCCTCGGGTCTTAACGACGGAGCGGCAGCCATGCTCATCGCATCTGAGAAAGGAGTGCAGCAGTTCGGTCTGAAGCCAAAGGCGAGGATCGTTGCTTCCGCCGTAGTGGGCACCGAGCCGAGGATCATGGGAATAGGCCCCGTGGAAGCTTCGCGCAAAGCATTGCAGCGCGCGGGACTTAAGCTGGAAGATATGGACATTATCGAGATCAACGAAGCTTTCGCCGCGCAGGTGCTTAGCTGCACCCGCCAGCTCGGTCTGGCTGACGACGATCCGCGCATCAATCCCAACGGCGGTGCTATCGCCATCGGCCATCCGCTCGGAATGAGCGGCGCGAGGATCACATACAGCGCTGCGCTCGAGCTTCAGCTTACCGGAAAAAAATACGCTTTGTGTACGATGTGTGTGGGAGTAGGGCAGGGATATGCCGTAGTGCTGGAACGCGTATAACGTTCCCTCAGCGCCGTTTGTCCTGTACTTTCTCTGTGGTTCCTTCGGGGTTCACAATGTACCGGTTGGTGCCGCGGCCCTGGCCCATCAGGATATCGATGCGCTTGCGGTCTCCGGCTTCCAGGACTATCCCTTCAGCCGAAATCTTACAGAAGCCGGGATTGTCTACATGGAGATTATACTTTCCGGGCGAAAGGCGCGCCTTATAAAGGCCATCGTCATCCGAATATAATTTTATGGTATCGGTGCTGTTCTGCGGAATGAAGAACACGTTCATGTACAGAAGCGTATCCGTGTGCGTTTCCTGGTCTTTCACATACGTGCCTACGGTAGCCCCGGAAACTTCAGCAAGGCTTTGGCCGATATTTTCCCGCTGAACGATGGATATACGGCTGTCGATCCATTCGTCCTCCGGCAGGGTGCGCAGTTCTCCGGGACTGTATTTCATTAGCATGCAACCTGTTGCCGGCAGGATCACTAAACCGAGAGCCGCAATGTATAATTTTCTCATATCTGCCGGTGTTCTTACTATCTTCTAAACGGCTGGCGGTACGCCAATGTTCCCGGCTGATGAGCTCTTAACGATTTTTAGGGTGCAGGCTTCAGACCCGCAGGCTGGAACGCCGCTATCCTTTCGCGGATCGTGGAAGCTGCAGGGTACGCATCGGTTTTTAGCGACAGCAGGAAATTTTTGAATTCTTCCGGATGCACATCTTTTTTTCCCGTCTTCAGGTTGATGAAGACGAACTTCGTCCACAGAATGGCTTTCAGATGTGTTTCTTCAGCGTCGGTCATTGTTATTTCCACGAGCAGGTTGCTGTCTTCCACGTTGAGCAGCTGCGAACGGACCGATACCGTTTCGTTGTATTTTGCAGGCTTCAGGTACAATATCTCGTGCCCGCTTACCACCCATCCGAAGCCCTGCTTGGTAAAGCTGTCCACCGTGAGATCGTAGTGCTCGCGTAAGTGATCTTCACGCGCGTTGATAAGATAATCGAAGTACCGTGAGTTGTTCAGGTGACCGAACGGATCACAGTCGTTGAACCGGACGATGTAAGAAGAGCGGGGATTTTTTTCCATTTTGATACTTGTTTAAAATTATATTTAAGACTGATCGGTCTATTTTGTGTCAAAAAAAATCAGACCATCCATTCATTTTCTATTGTTGCGCGAATATGGCCGAGTATACGGTTAAGGATAGAAGGGTTATCGTTCAGCTTTGCCATCATGATCGCGCCTTCCACCTGCGCCCATAGGAGCTCGGCTTCTTTTTCCGCCTCCAGGTCCTGCCGGAATTCCTTGTGCCGGATACCATTCCGGATGATCTGTTCCAGCGACCCCAGCATCTCCTGCATCGCGGCTTTTGCTTTTTTCTTTAGGAACGGGTACGCGTCGTCCGCTTCCACGGAAGTATTGAGCAGGGGGCAGCCGCCTTCTATTGTGGGATTGATCGTGTAATTCCTGTAAAACCCGAGTATGGCGAACAGCTTTTCCGCCGAGGTCTTTTTCTGCCGGATCTTGAAGGCCAGCTCCGACCGTACCTTTTCATACGAATACGCGAAACATTCGGCTGCGATCTCGTCTTTCCCGCTGAAGTTACCATAAATGCCGCCCTTCGCCAGGCCGGTCACCTTCTGTATGTCCGATAGCGACGTTGCCGCGTATCCCCTTGTATTGAAGAGGGGCGCCGCCTTTTCTATAATGTATAACCGTGTCTTATCCGCCTTGGAAAGCATACGGCAAATATAGACCGCCCGGTCTTAAAAAACAAAATTTCTGAAAAAAAATTATTGTGCTGCTTCTTTTACAAGTACTGCATTCAGGTTCGTATTGTCAACCTGGTAAAAGCGGCCGTTCGCCTTTTTACAAAGCTTTCCGAAGTACGCGATCACATCTTTATCGTGATGTGTGCCGAACAGCAGCACTACGAGCTGTGTTTCTTTTTTCCGCTGGTTGATCAGCTTTTCTGTCATACCGGAAATGGAAAATTTACCATCGGTTACAAGCACGATCTTGTTCACTCCTTCGATCCGGTTGCTGTCGGCCTGCGCGTAAGCGTTCCCTATGCCCTCGTCCGCATTGCTCGATCCTTGCGCCTGCAAGGCGTCCAGCCGCTGGTATATCAGTTGCTTCCTGTCGCACGGGAGGCTGCGGATCCACGTATGGGCGTGTGTCGAAAATGTTACGACGGAGATCCTGTCTGTTTCCCGCTGAAGCTTTACCAGGTATTTTACGGAGAACTTCAGATCGTCCAGCTTTCCGCCCGCGTCCATGGAATTGGATACGTCCAGCAGGTACACCGTATGGTGCGGCAAGGCTCGGGAGATAAGCCTGCGGTATTCCAGCTCGGTGGAATCAATTGCTTCCGGCAGATTTTCAACTACCTGCTCCGTTTCTTTTTTTACTTCCAGCAGCTCGAACTGGTAGCCCATTCGCGGTACTTTCAGAAGCACATTGCGCGAAGTGTCCACTCCAAGCCGCGCAGCCATTTTCAGCGAGTACTCCATGTTTTCGGCAAGCTGGTGGCCGTCCGTGCATTCGATGAAAGTATTGTAGTATTCCACTACGCTGTTGTACCGGTCTATATATTCGTTGTACCAGATATTGCGCCGCGGCATGTATCGTGGAAAAAAGTAGCGGTTCTTCACATACCAGAATAATGTGGAGCCCATATTGGTATAATAGTCGAGATACCGCGTGTGCGGCATCGAGCCGTGGTAGTTGTTTTCATACCCATACGTCCTGTACAGGTAGATCGAGTCGAGCGCTCTTCCTTTTTCGTTCAGTTCTCTTATCAGCCTGTCGTGCTCAAAGCTTTTCGTGGTGTCGCGGCGTACAGTTCCTTTTCCCATTCATCCATTATGGTGATCGTTTTCCGAAGCTCGCCTGCTGCATTTCGCGTAAGCGGCTGGGAAGCCGTGGGCGGGAATTTTTCGTTGCAATACCGTACGATCTCTCCGTACAATTCTGCAGCTAGCGTATGGTAACGGTCGAACCAGGGCTGAAGCTCATCGATCTTTCTTCGAGCTTCGCTGAAGTCTGTATCCTGTTTGAATCTTTTTTCTGAAATATAATTTCTCAGTCCGAGATGATGAGAGATGAGACTGTCCGCACAGGAGATGAAGCTGGCGATCGATTTCTCTATGGCATCGTTCAGCAGGTTCTTCTTCGCCATAAGCGCACGGATGTCGCGGCGTGCTACAAGGTACGGATAGAGCTCGTACTCGTAGACATTGATGTATCCTGCGCTGTCCGGGTGGAGCTCGGGAAACTGCAGCTCTTCGCGCGTGAACTGGACGCGGATCCCCGTATTGTTGTATACATACCAGATGTAGTCGTTCCGTTTTTCACGGTTTCTCGTATAGTGATCGGCCACCACATCTATGTCGTGCCAGGCTGAGCGGTTCTGCAGGCTTGCTTCATCCATCAGATCTATGATGCGGTTGAGCTGGCTTACTCCTTCGTTCCTGTTTTGCGCGTACCCCCGGGCAATAACAAAGATGAGTGCAAGCGTGTACAATAAAATTTTAGATGGCTGTAACATATCAGACATGGCGGGCTAACTGAAAAATACTGTAAAGATGATGTGCTTCGTGCAGCAGGAAAAATTCTGTCCATAGAGGAATGTCCATCTTTCCGAACCGCGGATGCTCTCCGCAACGGGCCAGGTCTTCGGCCGTAAGCGAGGTGATCTGCTGGTAAAGGAAGCTCCTGTCGTGATCGAGCTGGCTCAGCACCATAAAAAGATCCATGCTTCGCCATGTTTCAAATTCCGAATCCAGCTCCGCATTGTACCGGTCGAAAGCGGGCGTGTCGAACCTGAGCATGCTCTGTACGCGCTCGGTAAAAACGGACTGGTAACGCGCAATGTGCGCCACCTGATCGTGGATGCTCCATTTGCCGGAGTCTGCCGGTGTATTTATTATTTCCGGCGGCGTCTGCTCCAGGAGCTGGCGCACTACGCTGTGCTGTGTTTCGAGCCGTGTGAGAAGCGAAGGGTACAGTTCCATGGGTCAAGAGTTAGTTCCCGAATATGCGGGCCAGGTAAATTTATAGTGCGACTGCCGGAAATTTTCGCGCAGGTAGAAGCGGTGTGCGCCTGTGCGGGAAATGCCGCAGGCCACCTCGAGCAGTTCACAGGGCTCTTTTTCCAGTTCCTTGCGCACCGCGTTCACCAGCAGGCTGCCGATGCCATTGTTTCGTTGATCAGGCGTTACGAACAGCTCCTGTATTTCGTACACTTTTTCAGAATGGTGCAGCAGCCATTGTCCGTGCGCGCTGATAAACCCGGCTAAGCCGTTCTCATTTTCCGCGACTAGATAGAGAATATCGGGAGATTCAAGATTGTGAAAATAACTTTCGCGGAAGCGTATAATGTCCAGCACAGCAGATTCCAGCTCGCATATAAAGCTGTAGATCGTATCCGAATCCTGCGTCGTAGCTTTGCGTATCCTGTACATCCTTATACTTTTTTCTTCACTGCCTCTATGGCGTATACCATCGGCATCTTATCACCGATACCGTTGATGCGGTAACATTTTTCGCCGTGCTTTTCCAGGTGCCGGAAGCAGGAGTAAGGAGAATAATCGTATTCGTTAAGCTGCCGGATCTCCAGTCCGTTTCGGATCAGCGCGGTTACCACTTCTCCCAGCCCGTGGTTCCATCCCACAGAGTTGTACTGCACATCGGCGCTGCGGTCGGCATAGGTTCCTTCGGATACTTCGACTATCGGTTCGCTGTTGAAGTAACGGTATTTCACCTGCCGGAAATCATCGTCGAACATCCATACCACAGGATGAAAATCCGCAATAACAAATAAGCCTCCGGGCTTGAGATACCGCGCTACAATACCGGCCCACCGGTTGATGTCGGGCAACCATCCTATAGTGCCGTACGAAGTGAAAACAATGTCGAATGAATCTGAAAGATGTTGCGGAAGATCGTAAAGGTCACAACAGATGAAACGCGCATCGGCGCCCGTCTGCCTGCTGAGGTCATTTGCCGCTTCTATGGCTTTGTCCGACAGATCGACGCCTGTGACGTGCGCGCCCATCCTGGCCAGTGATATCGTGTCCTGCCCGAAATGGCATTGCAGATGAAGGAGGCTTTTACCTTTTATATCGCCCAGCAGCCCCAGCTCGATATCATTGAGGGAAGATTTTCCTTCAAGGAAACTTTTTACATCGTAAAATTCCGATCCGAGATGTACGGGTGTGCGAAGATTCCACGCCTGGCGGTTGATCTCTATATAATCCTTTTCCGGTTCCATAGAAGGCAAAGATACAGCAGAATATCGAAAGCGCAGCGGAACTTACATCAGGTACAGCGCGTACTTATATTGTATGCCGGTAATTCTGAACAGCGCTTCGGTGAGCTCCGGGGCGGGACGTTCGTACAGGTCGATGCCGATGAAGTGATTTCCGAACGCAACGTAATGATCAAAGTCGATCGTGTAGACCGGAATTTCGCTGCCGGTCTGAGGATCGTTCCAGGTTGCGTGCGGATCGGACTGGAGCTTTCGGATCAGCTCGTTGGCTGTTTCTGCGTCACCGGTGATCTTTCCGGAAGGCAGGCGCATGCTTTGTATATGCTGTACGTTGCTTCCCGTACGCAGCTGCGGATTATTGCCGAAATCTTCTACCCAGGCGCGGATGTGCGATTCTTCGAAATGGTGCTCTCCCGGCTGGAAATATTTTTTGTATTCCTCGCCAAGTATAAATGTTTCGTCGTCTTCGGGATGCCGTGCAAAAAAGCCGTCGCGCAGCAGCATTTCTTCGAGTCGGGTTTTTCCGGGATGAGCGACGAAAGGATCGGTGGGATATAGAGTGATGTACTTGCGCTGCATGGTGATGTTTTCTCAAAAGTAGGCACGCTGCCCTCCCCCTGCAAGGCAACGGTGAAAAAAATAGTTAAATGGGAACATGCGCTTAAAGATAACTCAGCCACCATTTACGGCTTCTGCTCTTATACCGGTCGAACCACCTGCAGAGCGGATAGAGTGAAATTACTACCAGGAGCCATACGCCATACACGATGCCGAGGTTGTAGCCTTCGCCGGGAGCGACAAAAAGAAAGGATGATCTTCCGCTCGTGGCCATTGCCTCTTCCAGCGTATGCCCGCGGAAAAAATAAACGGCGGCAGCCAGTGCGTGGGCGAGATAAAGGTGCGCGATATAGTAAATGAAGGGAACTCGGCCGTACACTTTTACAATGTCCGCCAGCCGTCCCCGGGCATTCTCCAGCAATGCCAGCAACAGGAGCGCAGGTCCTATGGTCATGCACACAAAAAGAAACGAGGGAGGATATTTGCTCACATCCACGAACGAGAATATGGTGTACAGTGTATTCTTTTGAGTGGTCCATTGCTCAGGATCGCCGTAGAAGTTTGTGAAGCGAAGCAGGATGAAAATGCCGGTCAGCAAAAGTCCGCAGCGCACCAGGATTTTTTTTCGCACCGTGGCAGAGACCGCCGGTGAGTACAGCTTCCCTGCGCCGTAACCTGCCATCATCAGTCCTGCCCACGGAAGGAAAGGGTAGATGAGCACAGCCGTATGTCCTTCAGCAATGCGGTACGCCACAAAATGACCGTTGTGCGCGAAGTCCCAGAGTATTCCTCCCTGTACACCGTCAAGCAGGTTGTGACCAGTAATGATGATCAATCCCGCGGCAAGGATGTAAGGATACGGAAGCCATACCATAATTCCCAGCAATATCATCCCGACACCGATCGCCCAGATCACCTGCAGGAAAAAGAAAGGATAGTAAGGATTGAACGACCAGCCTAAGCTCACCACGGTGATCTCGGCCAGGATAAGCCACAACCCGCGCTTGATGAGGAAAGCGCTGAGTCCGGCTTTTGTTTTTTTTAACCCCATAAGATACGCGGAAGCACCGGCCAGAAAGACAAAGGCAGGCGCGCAGAAATGTGTGATCCATCGCGTGAAAAAAAGGAACGGCGTAGTTGTCGCAAGGTTCATCGGATCGTCGGTATGGGCCGTCACATGAAAATAATCGCGGACATGGTCCAGCGCCATCAGGATCATTACAATTCCCCGCAGGATGTCCAGTGACTGAATGCGCTGCCGGCCGGTAGCAATTGTTTCCGTCATGTGTGAAGCTTTCTTAAAAGTAAGATAAAAACAGAATGCAAAAGTGAGGATCGCCGCACAAATATAACCTGAAAGGCAACAGCGTATTTTATTTTTTCGCCGGTTCGGTTATATTTGCAGTATGAAACGCAGATCAATATATAGCATTGCCGGAAACGCAAAAGCGTGCCGGGGGGCTGTGTGTTGATCATAACGATATGAGCGCGCATTGCAGCCCTTCGGTTTTTCCGGGGGGCTTTTTTGTTTACAGTAAAAGATAAGAATATGAGCGGTACAGGACAGATCACTATGAAGCAGGAGGCATTCCGGACCATACGCCTGGCGCTTCCGATCATTGTAGGCAACCTGGCGCAGATCGCGCTGGGAACGCTGGACAGCGCAATGGTGGGCGCAATTGATTACAAGCAGTTGGCAGCAGGTTCCCTGGTAATAAATATGCTTGGTATTCCTTATGTGATCTGCATCGGTATGACGATGTCGGTATCGCCTATCGTAGCTGCGGCTAACGGACAGCACGACCATAAAAAAGTATCACATTTCCTGTACAACGGTTTTATCCTTTGCAGCCTTATCGCGGTGCTGGTAGCGTTGCTCGTTGAATTTGGAAGCCCGCTTGTTTTCCACATCGGGCAGGATCCGGAAGTGGCGCGCCTCGCGTATCCGTACCTGCGCATTATGGGATGGTCTACCATTCCGATGATCATGTTCCTTGCGCTCATTCAGTTTGCAGACGGCCTCGAGCATACGGAGGTTGCCATGATCCTCTCGCTGGTAACGCTTCCGGTGAATGCGTTCCTCAACTGGCTGCTGATCTATGGTAACTGGGGCTTTCCGCGCATGGAGATCGTAGGGGCGGGCGTCGGTACGCTTGTTACCCGCACACTGGTACTGCTGATCCTTGTAAGCGTGATCGTATTTCACCGGCATTTCAAAAAGTATGTGCTGGTGCGTCGCAGCACCTGGCAGGTAACATGGAAGAGCCTCGGCGCGCTGCTGCGGATCGGTATTCCCAGCAGCATGCAGTACGGAATGGAAGCGGGCGCTTTCGCAATATCGGGGCTTATGGTCGGAACCATAGGCGCTACAGAGCAGGCGGCACACCAGATCGCGCTGAACACTGCCGCTACCGCTTTCATGGTGTCGCTGGGACTTTCGCAGGGCGGTGCCATCCGCGTGAGTAATGCGTGGGGACGGAGCGATCTCTCCGGTGTACGGCGCATCGGCCTCAGCACTCTGTTTACGGCATTGATATACGGAGGCATCTGCGCGGTCTGCTTTATTGCCTTTCGCCACCTGCTGCCATACGCCTTTACCGATAATCTGCCCGTGGTACAGCTGGCGTCCGGTCTCATGCTGCTTGCCGCTTTTTTCCAGATCTCCGATTCGGTACAGGCTACCTGCGTCGGTCTGCTGCGCGGCATCCGCGATGTCAACATTCCTACTGCGTTCGTGGCGGTCGCTTACTGGGTGATCGGGATCCCCTGCGGTTATTTTCTCGCGTTCCATGCGGGTTGGGGAGCCTATGGCATCTGGACCGGGTTCGTGATCGGCCTGACTCTTTCCGCCGTATTGCTCACGGGCCGGTTCATTACTTTGTCGCGGAAGATCAGGAAAAGCTCTTAGCGCGGTCCATGGCAAAGTGTAAGAAAGACCTTTGTTAAAAAGACCTAACATCGCGGGGCCCGGAAACAATCGCTGCCCGGGCTACGTTATGAAAGCATGACCTGAACAGGGTTCTGTTACATTCTGATATATGGCCAACCCGGTACTGCCGAAACTTCCTTTTTATCTTAAGATCGCACAGATCCTTATCGGAATTGTGGCATTCTTCTATATTCTTTACATAGGGCGAAACATCATCATTCCCGTTGTCTTTGCTTTCATCATTTCAATTCTTCTGAACCCGGTAGTAAACTGGCTCCACCGTAAAAAAGTACCCCGCGTGCTTGCCATTACGATCGCGCTGATACTGGCCGCAGCTCTCATTTCAGGACTTGTTTATTTTATCACATCGCAGATCGTACAATTCGGCGATACGCTGCCGCAGCTGAAAGAAGAGTTCAGGACCCTGTTCGATAAAGTTCTTGACTGGCTGTCGCGTGCGTTCGGCATCCGGAAAGATGATGTGAACAACTGGCTGGAAGGCATGAAGGAAAACGGTATGGGCGAAAGCACAAAGATGATCGGGTGGACGCTTACCACGACTTTCAATATCATCAGTATCGTATTCCTGATGCCGGTCTATATTTTCGTGATCCTGTATTATAAGCCGCTGTTCCTCGAGTTCTTCAGCAGGCTTTTTCCCAGCGGGCAACATGGAGTGGTGCAGGAGGTCCTCGTGGAAAGCAAATCGCTCACACAGCGGTATCTCCTGGGACTGATGATAGAAACGGTGATAGTAGCGGCGATGAACTGCGGCGGGCTAATGGCGCTTGGCGTACAGCATGCCATTCTGCTGGGAGTGATCGGCGCCCTGCTGAACCTGATCCCTTATATCGGCCTTGTGATCGCAATGCTGCTTCCCGCGCTGGTCGTGCTTGCCACCAAATCGCCCGTGTACGTTGTCTGGGTCGTATGTCTTTACACGGGCATACAGCTGATCGATAATAACCTGATCGTTCCCAAGATCGTTGCTTCCAAGGTAAAGATCAACGCGCTCATTTCCATTATCGCCGTGCTCGTCGGCGGGGCCTTGTGGGGCGTGGCGGGCATGTTCCTTTCCCTGCCTGTAACCGCGATCGCAAAAGTGATCTGCGACCGGATAGAGCCTTTGAAGCCCTGGGGATTTTTGCTTGGCGATACGATGCCTCCGATCGGTAAAGTACATTTCCGCATCAGGCGGAAGCCGCAGAAAATGGTGGAGTAACCAGCCGTGCCCATCCGGAAATATCTTTCTGAACTTTCGTTTTCCTTTTCATGTTTTGTCAGATCAAATCGTATTTTAGTGGGAGACCAGCCTTCATTAATGAATAATATCGATCTCTGACGAAATGTTGCCGGACAATCCGATTTGTCGGAAGCACCAGGCGACAGCCATTCGTGCTGTCCATCCGCAGCAACATTCAAACTTCCTGCATGGCGACGAACCCCGATGACGAAGAGCGGGCCAGGAGCATCCGGCATGTGAACGGTTACCGTCACAAGCCGTTTACCGGCGAGATGCTGAACGGGACTGCACACATATTCGGGAGCTTTTCACCGGTCCCCGGGTAGGTCTCAGCCTCTGCGCAGCATATAGCTTCCCTTGATATAAAAAAATGCCGTGTTCACTCCGTCCACGATCTTTGCAAGCTCCGGATTCGATGTTTCCATCATAAAATTGCTGGTATGATCAGGCACTTTATTCAAAAAGCAGAAGGCATCTTCGAAATTTGTAAAAGGGTGTGCCTCGAATGCGATGCTGATATCCTTATTCAGGCTTAAGACCCTCTCGTCAGAGACGAAAACGATATGAGAATAGCCTCTCAGTAAAAGCTGATACAGCACATCGGTTGTAAACTCTTCGACGAACATATTTCCTAAATTTTTGGCCCAGCTAATGGTCTTATAGATAGCCATATCGCTGAGCGAGTGATACATAGATTAATTTTTCTTGCGCGGGGAGAATCTTCCCCACCCGCTGATTTCAGTCCGAAGCGGCCTTTCGTGCGGTTGGCGGCGGCGACCGGGCTGGAGTGTGGTAAAATTTCCCGGAAAGGTTCCGTTTTAGTAAGCGTTATTTTCATCTTTTCCTTGTTTAATTCCTTACGGAAACCGGCAGCAGGCCTGCGCAAAGGGTCAAACTGCACTATCTTTCCGCATAAGGTAATTCAATCTCCGTTCCAAAGTGTTCCGGAAGAACATATTAACACCAATTAGCAATTTTGTTTCAGAAAATGTGTGAGTTCCGGGAATTTTCGTATCTTTACACCGGATTTGATCACAGTTCGCTCATTATTTCTTTCACACAGTATTTATTGTCTGCTAAGTATTTTTGTCCTGCCTGTTATCAACCCCTTATTTATTAATCATTATTTTTTTTACGCATGAACATTTATGTTTCCAACCTGAGTTATGGTATCGAAGATGCAGATCTGCGTCAGTTATTCGAACGCCATGGTAAAGTATCTTCCGCAAAAGTAATCCGCGATCGCGAAACAGGCCGTTCCAGAGGTTTCGGTTTTGTTGAGATGGATGACGATAACGAAGCCCGCACCGCTATCAGCGAACTGCACCAGGGTGAGTTTGATGGAAAAGTGATCAACGTTTCTATCGCGAAACCTAAGCCAGAGCGCACCGGTGGTTCTTATTCCGGTGGTGGCGGCAAGCGTTGGTAATTAAAACATTACCGTACACAAAAAAGGGACATTTGCAATGCAGATGTCCCTTTTGTTTTTCTATAAGCTTCTGACCTGTGCAGAGGTTTTTCCTTGCCCTTATACATCCGACAGAAACTTTACAAGGTCCGCTTCGCCTTCCAGCACAAGCTTTTTCCGCAGCCGGTACCGGTTCATGTCCACGCTTTTTGAAGTGATGTTCATTACCGAAGCGATCTCTTTCGACGAAAGATTCAGGCGAAGCATTGCACAAAGCTTTTTCTCATTTTCTGTGAGCGCAGGGAAACGGCTTTGCAGCCTCCGGTAAAAATCTTCATTGATAAGATCTACATTCGCCTCAAAATTTTCTCTTTGCTTTCCCAGGTTCAGCTTGGTTTCCAGCTCGGCTTCGAGCGAACGTATCCCCGGTTCTGAATGGCCCGTCTTTAAGTTGTGGCGGAGCGATTCCAGGAACTCATTCTGCTGGTTGATGTGCAGCGCAAGCTGCGTAAGTTCCTTTCTTTTAAAATCCAGTTCCGCGCGTATCTTTTCCTGTTCCGCTTTCGTGCGTGCGAGCTCGGCTTCCGTTACCTGCTGCCGCGTTTCTGCCAGCAGGCGGTTCTTCTCGGCTATCTCGAGGTTCTTAAGTTCCCGTATCCTTGCCCGCTTATAAAGCAGGATACCGAGGCTTACAATGAGCGCGGCAATGATGCAAAGCGCCCACACGGTTATCGTGAAAAGCCGGTTCTCTTTTCTCAGCAGCTGTACGGTATTTTTTTCAATGATGAGGTCTTTTTCTCTTTTCTCCGACTCATACCGCGCTTCCAGTCCCTGCACTACTTCCATTTTTTCGCGGTTGAACAAAGTATCTTTCAATCCTGCCAGCTCTTTCATTGCTTCAAAGGCCGCTTTGTAATTTCCGAGCTTTTCCTGCAGATGCGCGATGGAGCCGTACATCTCCGCCGTGTACCATACCGTGCCTATGGCCTTTGATATGGTAAGCGCAGAGTCGTAGTAAGCTTCGGCCTTTCCGATGTTTCCAAGCCCGTAATTTACTTTGGCGATCCCCGTGTACGAGATGGCCATCCCGTAGCGGTCGTCGTTCCTGGTCCTGATCCGCAGAGATTCTTCGTAATAGTCCTGCGCCGTTTTATAGTTCCCGTTCTCTATAAGTATATCGCCGATATTGCTCAGCGATTGTGAAATACCTTTATCGCTTTTTGCTTCGCGGTATAGCTGCAGCGCCTGCTGGTGAGCGTACAGTGAACTGTCCAAAGCACCTTCGTTATAATAGGCGGTGCCAAGATGCACTATGGCTTCGGCTTCGCCAATCTTATCGCCGAGACTGCGGAAGCTTTCGAACGCACGCTTCATGTAGTTCTTTGCCTTGGCGTGGTCTTTCTGCACATTGAACACCATACCGATGTTCAGAAGGTTGCCGGCTACCAGCCGCTTGTGCCGGATCGTTTCGGAAAGGTGGAGCGACGTGATGTAGTAGCGGATCGCTTCATCGTATTCTCCTTCGTAAAAATTGATCGCGCCGATATTGTGCAGGCCGACCGCAACGCCGGCAGAATCCCTGCACAGCCGGTAAAGATCGAGCGCTTCTTCGTAGTATCTTTCCGCTTCGTAATATTTCCCCTGTCCCATCAGGGCCAGCCCGATCAGGTTGGTGATGTCCGCTTTCTCCACTACCGTGCCGGAATTTTTCAATTGCTCAAGGGCGAGCGTTGACATCTGAACGGCTTTGGGCATGTCGCCGTGGTTATAATAGGCAGAAGCGATCTCTTTGCTGGAAAGCCCTTCGCCGCGGGCAAAACCGATACGTTCCGATTCTTTCTTCGCCATGAGCGAAAAGATCATCGCGGTGTCGGTATCGAGCTGCTCGTATACGTGGGCTATCTGCAGCAGCAGCAAAATTTTTCCTGTGTCGTTTGCCGTTGCAGTGAGCTGTTGCAGGCTGTCTATCTTTTCTCGTGACTGCGCGCGCAAAGGATTGTTCACTGCCGTAAACAGCAGGATGGAAACGTATAGGATATATGTGCGTATAGCCGGCATGCCTGGGAACGAAACAAAATACTTGCCAAAGGGCGGCTGCAAATATACGTCTATTGGCGCAGTTTCAATTTTCCGGCTCTCAGCCGCTGCTCTAGCGGGCAATTACGACGCGGCGCGAGTACGAATTTCCGTTCCCGGCGATCCGCACAATATAGATTCCCGAAGGTACGGAAGAAAGATCCATGTTGACGAGCAAATTTCCCGAAACCTGCTGCTTAACGGTCTGCACGCGCTCGCCCACGAGGTTGTAAACTTCCATCTGCACATCGCCGCTGAAGCCCGCAAGATCTACAGTAAAGCTTCCCTGGCTGGGGTTGGGATAAATGCTTATATCGGTAACGGAGCTTTCTTCCTCATTTCCGAACAGGTAACCCACCTTGAAGTGCTCGCGGTAAGCTGTACCGAAGTTCGGCTTGTAGGTGCGGAAAATGCTCCCCCCTACATTTTTCAGGCGGCAGAATCCCGTGCCGCTGCTGTTATAATAAAAATAGAGACCGTCCTCTCCGGCGTCGGTCACTTCGAATACGTAACAGCCTTCGGTCAGGCTCAGAGTATCGCTGTACACGGTGCTGTTCGACATCCCGTTCCGCTGCGCCACCACTGTTCCGCCGGCATCGGTGATGCGGTAGGCGCTTTCCGACCCGGTTGCGTTGGTCTTGAAGTTCACAATGAATTGTCCCGGGAAGGTCGGCACATCATCGTACGAAGCGCTCAGCGAATTATTATCGCTGTACTGATCGGCCACTCCGTTCGGATTTTTTACGGCCGCGTAGAAAATTCTCTGGCCCGTAGATGTGGTCCAGAAAGTGGAAATATTACTGATCGGCAGGATCACGGAAACGGTATCCATGAACGCGAGATTTCCTGTCCAGTGAAAAGTTTCTGTCGGCCCGCCGTCGATATGGTAGTCGATATCAAAACCCGTGAGAGCGGCTGATCCGTAATTTCTGACCAGCACGCGGGGAGCGGTGCAGATGGGATTCAGGCGGGCAAACTCGTCTTCGTCGGAAGGAGCGATAATCCGAGCCAGCTCCACATCGTTTGCAAAGTTGGGAGCTCCGTACTGCACCAGCTGGCAATCGATCGTATAGCTCGGCGCCTGGTTTCCGGACCATGAAAAATTCTGGAAATCCACGTTGAGGTTTACTGAATCGTTGGCGGTAATGTACGGTGTGATCTCGTGAAGATGCGTATGCGCTTTCAGGCCGGGGCACCAGTTGGCGCGGTCGTAAAGCCAGGTGTGCACGTACGCGGTCGATGTTTCGTAGTCGGGATAGATCGGGTTTTCTCCGCAATCGTCTCTCCAGTTGAGCTGCGAATGCGTCTGCTGTCCGTCCACTTTCAGCGTGTAGGTCATCGGCAGGAACTCTGCTGCCACCTGGTTGTTGTCGAATCCATGGCCGGTAGTGGTCATACGGACGCGCGCCGTGGCCGATCCCGGAGCGATGAAGAAATTTTTAGGATAGAGATAGCTGGATTCAAAGCCGGAAGAAGTGGAGTAACCGAAATCTCCGCGGTAGATATTTTCGATCTTTACAACGTTACGTGGAGGAGTTCCCGGAAAGAACTCGAAATCGAGCGTGGCGCTGAAACCACTGGACCAGCCGGAATAGAAGGCCCGTATCTCCACGGAGTCGCGGAGGAGCTGCTCGAAATCCGTAACGTCGAAATCCTGCGTGAAGGAATAACCCGACGGTAGATTTCCTCCGTAAGGCGTGATGACCCTGGCAAGCTCGTAGGTCTCTATCACCTCCGTCACATTATAATAAGAAGTATAGCTTACGATCCAGGTGGAATCTGCTGTTACCTGCAGCGAATCCGTTACGTTGCCCGAAGCGTCGTACTGATAATTCCGGTAGCCGGCTTCCCAGCCATAGATCGTGTCCGTAGGCTGTGCCGGCGAAAGCGGGTTGCCGAAAAGAATGATCATGGAAACAGCATTGGCCGAAGAATCGGTTCCCATCGTTGTGCTGTTATAAAATGTCGTATAGGTGGTGTCCATATTAAAACGGAACGTATCGGTCACGGCATTGTTCACCGTAAAGGAAGCCTGTTGCTGAAGTGTCGAGTCCAGCTCGCCCGTGCGGTGCAGCAGCTCGATCTTGGTGGTATAATCCCATGGGCTGCAGCCTCCGGTCGCACATCCCATCGTATAGTGCAGGATGATCTTGCGGAAGGTTTCCCCGTTGGCCGGAAATTCTGCCCAGCGGTCGTAAGGCCCGAACCAGGTCATATCCACATGATCGTGCGAGCGGACGGTGACCGGCGCCTGGGCCGAAGTATCATTGTGCAGCTGAAGAAGTAAAAACAGGGCAAGAATACAACCGGATATATGTTTCATAATTGTAAATATGGCTGCAAATTACCGGATCGCATCATATCCCGTTCATTTAAGTATGGGACAAATGAGAGACATTTTGGCCAATATTGCACAGGATCAATCAATTGTGGATATGTCAACAGCGTACCGTTTTCTTCTTTTTGCCGATGTTTCCCCTGTCGGCCATTTTTTGAATGTATTCGGTTGAGCTGGGAACCTTGCAGGCAGTACCGCCCATTTCTACGTTTACTTTACCGATCTTTTTTCCCGCTTCGATCGCTTTCTGGCTGAGCGAAGGCACGTAACCTCCCACGGCGATCACAAAACCGTTCATCACGTATCTCACCCTGTTCTTCGAGGAGTGAATTGTCCTGACGACCCTTTCGAGAAGATCTTCAATCAGAGCTTTGTCTATCTTTTCGTCCGGTTCAAGCGCCAGCAGTCCCCCGAGAGTGCTCCACCCCGCCACTGCGACATGCTCGTCGTCCGACCCGATCCATTCCAGCGCAAGCTCCCAACCGTAGGCGCTTTCGGCAGCTACCCAGGCTACGGTGTACTCGCACATCATGTACCATGTCGCATTTTTTACCCATTGCTGCAGGTCGGCCTTTGTCATTTTTTTCTCGTCGGCGATCAGCCCGGCAAGGTACATGGCATCTGAATTGCCGGTTGCGTACAGCTCTTTCGAAAGCTCGTAGTTCTTTTTTACCTTTTTCTGTATGGTCTTCAGGTCGCCTATTTTTACGCCGAAGAGCGGCCCTTTGGCGCCGTGGTTCTTAAATATTTTCCGGATGGGCTCGCTTCCCATTTTCTCGAGCTCCTTCATGATTTCCTGTGCCGTCATACAATGGAATTATACGGACAAAATTAAGAAACCCCTGACTTTAATCAAGGCTTGCCGTACGCTATTTTTGAGGAGGCCGGAAGATCAGAGCCAGGTAGTAAGCTCACGCAGGCATTGTATCTGCCGGCAGGGATTCTCTGCTGTCTTGTGGCTGAACCAGATGCTCTGCATTCCGATGGCCAGCGCGCCCTGCACGTCTATTTCCCAGTCGTCGCCTATCATCAGGCTTTCCGAAGCAGTGGCGTCTGCCGTCGCCAGCGCGTGGTTGAACATTTTCGCGTCAGGCTTTCGGCAGCCTGCCCGTTCGCTGGTGATGATATGTGTGAAATACGACGCGATCCCCGACTCGCGGAGCTTGATCCGTTGTATCTCTTCAAACCCGTTGGTAATGATATGAAGCGTGTATTTATTGTGCAGGTAGTCGAGCACTTCCTTCGCACCGTCGATCAGCGCATTCTTGTACGGGCTTACAGTAACGTAATTTTCGCCCAGCTCTTTGGCCAGCCGGCGGTCGTCCAGCCCGTAATGCTGCAGGGTAAGATAGAACCGCTGATGCCGCAGGTAGTTCTTCGACATCCTGTTCCGGCGGTACTCATCCCAGCAATGGTCGTTGTACGAGTTGTACGTATCGAAAAAAATATTTACCTCGGGCATTCCCGTCTTGTGAAGCTCGTACCGGACGTAAACATCGGAAATGGCAGCTCGCGAATTGGTATCGAAATCCCAAAGTGTGCGGTCAAGATCGAAAAAGATGTGACGGATATTTTCAGAGGAGAGCGAATGCAACTTGTATGGACTTTAACAGTTTTATAATGATCGAAGCAGATGTGGCAAAGATAAACGACCACAGGATAATTCCACCCAGCATGTACAGAAAAACTTTCCGTTTATTTTTATAAAAGCGCACGGCAAGGAAGCATCCCAGCGGGATAGAAAGCAGGATTGGAGTCAGTACTGCAATGCCAATCAGGCCGTAACGCGATTTAAGCCATACGATCCTGCGGTTTTTTCGCGTAAAGATCTTTTTCGGCCGTACGTTGCGCCATATCCCCAGCTTTTTCTGTATCCATCGCCAGGCCTGGAGCAATCGTGTGCTTAGGTACATGAAGAGGATCACGCCGAAGGTTCCGGAAGAAATGCTGAAAAGCAGGCCTTCCCAGAAGGAAAGTTTTTCTTCCAGGATAAAAAAGGGAACCGCCATGGCAAATTTGAATGTTGCAAGGGCCGCAAAGATCAACGTTTCAAGCCAATCCACCGTTATATCTTTTGGCCGAATGCAAGGTCCCCGGCATCTCCGAGGCCAGGTACGATATACGATTTTGCATTCAGCTCCGGATCTACTTCGCCGATCCAGTAGGTAATATCTCCCGGCAGATTGCGACGGCAGTATTCGAGGCCCTGCTCGCTGGCAATGACGGAAGCGATATGTGTCTGCGCCGGCGCGCCGCGGTGCTCGGTAAGGATCTTGTAGCAGGCTACCATGCTCATGCCGGACGCGAGCATGGGATCGCTGAGGATAAGCGTTTTTCCTTCCAGCGAAGGCGAGGACATGTATTCGATCTGTATGTCGAAGCTTGTTTCTGACGAATGCCGGCGGTAAGCGGAAATGATGGCGTTTTCCGCGCGGTCGAAATAGTTCAGCATCCCCGTGTGCACCGGAAGCCCCGCTCTCAGGATGGTTCCCAGTACAACGGATGTATCCATCGTACGTGCTTTTGCAATGCCCAGAGGCGTTTCGATCTCCTTCTCGGAGTACTTCATTTTTTTGCTGATCTCGTACGCAATGGCTTCTCCGATACGCTCAAGGTTCCGGCGAAAACGCATGCTGTCCGTCTGTACATTCACGTCCCTGAGCTCGGCGATGAAGTTGTTGATAAGGGAATCCTGCTGACTGAGTATGTGCACCATTTTCGTCGGAATTACCGCACTAAAGTACAAAATTCCTGTTCGTATCCCGTGAGAATTGTGTAGTTTATCGGTTCTTCGCTCTCCTGTATGCCGTACTTACGCTCTGCGTTTTCTTTTTATTTCCCGTACGATCTTCACCACCTTGGGTAGTTTATCTTTTTCAAGAAGATGGTATTCTACATCACGCCCTCCGAAACCATGATAAAAACGCGCCACGCTTTCGATGTTCGAGCCGCCGAAATCGAGGAAATCCAGCTTCCCGGCATACTTCGCGATCACATGGCAGAACAGGAAATGCATCGCTCCCGTGGACTTACCTTCGTTGGAAGCTGCGCCTTTCAGGAATGTGAGCGTGCTTCCGAAGCGGCAAAAGAAAGCTGCTGCCAGTATATTTCCGTGCGGATCTGTTACCTGGTACGTTTCCCCGTGGTCTTTTTCATTGCAGGCCCGCATCACTGCTTCCAGCGTAAGGTAATCTTCGTCTGAAAAAATTTCGAGCTCGCCGCCTTTGAATCTCCTGAAAAGCTCAGGCACAACGGAAGTGTCTTCCGTCATTCCAAGCTGTAGTCCATGCTTCCCGGCTTTCTTCAGGTTTCTTTTGGTGTTCGTGGAAAAGAAGGATGAAAGTCCTTCGTACGTGTTTTGGAGCGCCATCCGCTGAAAGTACCGCGGGGTGATGGTCCAGTGCGCGCCGGGCAATTGCTGTACGGGAAAGGCGTAAAGCTTGATCCACTTCAGGGTGCCGGGAATGATCTGCAGCATCGCTTTTACTTCTTCGGCCGAAAGCTCTCTGCGGCTGTAGATGCCGGAGTGGCGCACGAAGAACGGCTGCAATGCGTAAATGATGCCGAACCGCCGTTTTACAGGTATCATCAGCACGGCTTCGTAATCGCCCAGCACTACGCCGGCCCATTGGGGATAGGCCACATCGAGCAGCCAGGAGTTCCCGAAGATCAGCCCGTTCAGTGCATTCCTGATACAATCGTCCCAGCGTTCTTTATCAATGAGATCGTGCGTAAGATAACGCGTCATTTGCGTGCGGCCAGTTTGAGCAGTTCAATGAAGACGGATCTCCACCCTTTGAATTCCGGCCACGGAGCGAAGGAGCGGTCGTGCCATACGAAAATAAAAAGGCCCGAAACTTTTTTCACTTCTTCAAGCATGGTCTCCATGTGGATCAGCGCGTCTTCCGGGCGATATTTGAGATAGTCGCGGTAAGCGGTATCCATTACGGCAAACGGGCGGACGATCAGCGAGGTCCGCTTTTCTTCCGTGATATCATAAAAAGGGAACGGCTCGGCAATGCCGGCGCGAAAGCCGGGCAGAGTTGCGTAGCCCATGCTGTAATCTTTAATAATTCCCGTTTTGAGAAGGCTGCGATATGTTTCCGGTAGCTTCATACGGAGGAAATGCTGGCGCGAAGCGATCATTTTTTTTCTCTTCGAAACATCCTTTAATTTTTTCAGCTCGCTTCCGATCTTCTGCGGATCAAGATAGGAGTGATAAGAAGGATGCAGCCCGATACGCCCGCATCTCTGCAGCTTTTTTACCAGTTTCCGGAACGCCCTGGAATCGGGATCGAGATTATGATCGAACTCCGTTTTCTCCGAAGTGAGAATGAAATAACGAAGCGGAACATCGAATTTTTCGCAGATCTTTTTCTGGAATTTATAATGGTCGAACGGATCTTTTTTATTGCCGGTCAGAACGTGTGTTCTTTCTTCCATCGAGCGCACGCGGCCTTTGATGAGGTCTTTGGCGTAACCTCCGAAGGTGCGGAGAATTCCTTTTCCCAGGTAAGCGAAGCCGTTGTCCACATCGATCGTAGCTTCCACCCTGAATTTTTTTACCGGGAACTCGTAGCCGGGATACCGCAGCATCAGCTTATCCTTCAGCTCTTCCGCCCAGTAATGTACCATCGGCTTATCGAGAAAGTTGTGCTGGAAGGCGATGCTGTTCTCCGGCACATACCGGTCGTGGCTGTCGGTGGAGTGGGGAAGGTACTCTTCGTACCGGCTCACCATATAGAACACGGCTGAAAACACGTCGTACACGAAATCTTCGCTTCCGTCAACGGGAAAGAGCGCTTTGCCGTACGCGCCGTGCGTGATGCCGGGAAAAGCGGGCTTTACGCCTGTCTGGAACAGGAAGCCGGAAGGCGGAATGTGCAGGCCTGCTTTCAGGTTCACCTCCGAGTAGTTGATCTTTCGCCCGTTGAACTGCATGTACTCTTCCGCTTCCAGGGTAATATTCACCGGCACCTTCAGCTTCAGTATCCAACGGAATATTACCTCGGCGGCGTACTCGAGCCGCGGGCTGTTTTGCTGTGCGTAGATCAGGATCACTTTTCGTTCAACGTATTGATTTAATCAATTGTTTCAGGTACAATTTCAGATCAAATGTAATCAAATTCCGCGCATGGTTCTGCCGGATATCGTCCTCTATTATCGTGGCGGCCTGTTCCAGATCGATCTGCACAACAGGAACGCCGCCGGCCTGTATCGTTTGTGCCGCTCCCGCACGCTGAAATAAAGGCAGAAGCCCGTCCAGCCGGATATCGTAGCCTTTTTTCTTTTCGTACACTTTCCAGCTTTCGTTCTGCCCCTCTATTTTGAAACGGTAAGTGCGGAAAGCGCGGTACGGAACGTTCATCTGCTCCTCGATATAATGAGCAAAAGTAAAACTGTACCGTAGAGGGATGTCGATGGCCACGAATTTTCCTTTCAGTTGCCGCAGAAGGGCAAAGGCGGAGTCCGGGCCGAAGGTGCTGCGTTCGGTCTGCCCGAGAAACATTCCTGCTTTTTCGCCTTTTACGAAGAAAGAATGAACGGGATCGGATGTACGCAGCCAGTGTCCTTTCCTGTACAGCTTGAACGCGGTCGTGGAAAGTCCTCCGGTATCGGGGCGTAATGTTTCGAAAGAGATCTCGTCCCCGTCGCGGTATTGGTTCCTGAAGCCCGGAATAAGCACCGTGCCCTGTGGCAATGACTGCAGGCATGCGCCGAGGAAAGCTTCCGGATCGAACCTTCCGCCGTTACGGATCGCCGCGAGCGCCAGCCTCGAAAGGTCGGAAGCGATCCATACGGTTTCATCGCCTTTCCAGCCGAGCAGTTCCGGGATTTTGCTGTAAGCCGTCTGAGCCATGTACAAACTTACAACTTCCGCCAATATGTTTTTTGACTATCTTTCGTGCTGCAAATTTTAGCATATGGCAAAAATACTCGTGATCGACGATCAGCAAAGCATTCGTAAGACCCTGCGCGAAATCCTGGAATACGAAGACTTCCAGGTGGACGAGGCCGAAGACGGCCAGAAGGGACTGGACCTTGTGCAGAAGAATGTGTACGACGTGATCCTGAGCGATATTAAAATGCCCAAGATCGACGGGATAGAATTTCTTGAAAAAGTAATGGTGGTGAATCCTGACGCACCGGTGATCATGATCTCCGGCCACGGGAATATCGATACTGCCGTGGAAGCGATCAAAAAAGGCGCGTACGATTATATTCCCAAGCCTGTGGATCTGAACCGCCTGCTGGTAACAGTGCGCAATGCGATGGAGCGTAAGTCGCTGGTGACAGAAACGCGCCAGCTGAAGAAAAAAGTAAGTAAGAATAAAACGACGGAGATCATCGGCAATTCCGAGCCTATCCGTAAGATAAAGGAGCTCATCGAGCGCGTGGCGCCTACCGATGCGCGCGTGCTTGTGACCGGCAGCAACGGCACGGGCAAGGAGCTGGTGGCCCGCTGGATACACGAGCTGAGCAGCCGCAGCAATGGCCCGATGGTGGAAGTGAACTGCGCGGCAATCCCTTCCGAGCTGATAGAAAGCGAGCTTTTCGGCCACGAGAAAGGAGCATTCACATCTGCGGTAAAGCAACGCCAGGGAAAATTCGAGCTGGCGAACGGCGGTACATTGTTCCTGGACGAGATAGGCGACATGAGCCTGTCGGCGCAGGCAAAAGTGCTGCGCGCATTGCAAGAGCACAAGATCGCGAGAGTGGGGGGAGATAAGGAGCTGACGGTGGATGTGCGCGTGATCGCGGCGACCAACAAAAATCTCCAGGAAGAGATCTCCAGGGGAAATTTCCGGGAAGACTTATATCACCGCCTCAACGTGATCCCCATCCACGTGCCGGACCTCAACGACCGCAAGGACGATATTCCCGTGCTCGCTGAACATTTTCTCGAGCAGATACTCGAAGAGCAGGGCATACCGCAGAAGAAATTCACCAGGGATGCGCTTGAAGAGCTGCAGAAGATCAACTGGACCGGCAACATCCGCGAGCTGCGGAATGTGGTGGAGCGTCTCGTCATTCTCTGCGATAACAAAATTACCGGTGAAGATGTAAGCACTTTTGCAAAGCCGAACAAGGGAAACTGAAAACGAATCTGACAGAAAAATAATTTCCATATGTTTATCCGGATCACAGGAACAACAAGTCTGGCAGAGATCCGCGACGAATTTTCGCAGCGGTTTCCCAACCTTAAAATAGAGTTCTTCAGCGACCGCAACAATGACGGTATATTAACGGCTGACGAGCGTGTAAGCAATCATGAAACGTTGGTAGGAGACATCCGTGAGAACAACCGGAACGGGATCCTCCAGGCGGAAGGTCTCACTACTGTAGCGGAACTCGAAAAACATTTCCGCGATGTGTTCGGTCTTTATGTACAGGTATTCCGCAAGTCAGGCGCGGGCTGGCTGGCAACTACTTCGACAGATTACATGACGCTGGCCGGGCAAAATGATCTTTCGGGGCAGATGAGCAAAAAAGTGGAGCCTTCTGAAACGCCTGACTACAGCGATCTCCAGGATCTCGAATAATTATAATTTTCTGTTTATTCCGCCCAGTTCCCGGCGCGTTCCACAGCCTTGTTCCAGTGGCGGAGCAGCTGTTGCTTTTCTTCTTCCGGCATCGACGGCGTGAATTTCCTGTTTTCTTTCCATGAATCTTTCAGCGCTTCGGCGGAAGGCCAGAACCCAACGGCCAGTCCTGCAAAGAAGGCGGCGCCGAGCGCAGTGGTCTCCTGCACTTCGGGACGCGATACGGGAATGCCGAGCACATCCGACTGGAACTGCATCAGCAGATCGTTGGATGTTGCGCCACCGTCCACGCGCAATTCCACGGCGGGAGTTTTCATGTCCGCTTCCATAGCTTTCAGCACATCCCTGCTTTGAAACGCGATCGACTCGAGCGCCGCGCGCGCAATATGTGCCGAAGTAGTGCCGCGTGTAATACCGGTGATGGTTCCCCGCGCGTACGGATCCCAGTGAGGCGCACCGAGGCCCGTCAGCGCCGGTACGAAATAAATTCCGCCATTGTCTGGTACCGAAGCGGCCAGCGATTCGCTTTCCTTTGAGCTATGGATGATCTTCAGCCCGTCGCGCAGCCATTGTATCACCGCGCCGCCGATAAAGATGCTTCCTTCCAGCGCGTAGGTGACTTGGTCATTCAGTTTCCACGCAATGGTCGACAAAAGATTGTTGGACGAGCTCACTACTTCCGTTCCGGTATTGAGCACCATAAAGCACCCGGTGCCATACGTATTCTTTACCATTCCGGGCTCAAGACAAAGCTGTCCGAACAGTGCAGCCTGCTGGTCACCTGCCATTCCGGCGATGGGTATGGACTTGTGTGAAATGAGATGATCCGTATGACCGAAGATCCCGGAATTAGGCCGTACTTCCGGCAGCATGGATGCAGGAATGCCGAACAGGCCGAGAAGCTCTTCATCCCAGGTTAACGAATGAATGTTGAACAGCAGTGTGCGGCTCGCATTGCTGATGTCGGTAGCATGTACTTGTCCATTGGTAAGCTTGTACAGCAGCCAGCAATCAACGGTTCCGAAAGCGAGTTTTCCCGCTTCGGCCAGTTCGCGCGCTTCGCCCACATTATCGAGTATCCAGCGGATCTTGGTGGCGGAAAAATAAGAATCAGCAACGAGGCCCGTCTTCTTCCTGATCATCGGCTCGTGCCCCTGTTTTTTCAGCTCGTCGCAGAAAGCGGCGGTACGCCTGTCCTGCCACACGATGGCATTGTAAACCGGCTGTCCCGTATCGCGGTTCCATACGATCGTCGTTTCGCGCTGGTTGGTGATCCCGATCGCTTCCACCTGCCCGGAGCGCAGGTTCGCTTTTTGTATCGCTTCCACGCAGACTGCTGCCTGTGTGCTCCATATTTCGTTCGCATCATGTTCCACCCAGCCCTGTTCGGGAAAATGCTGCGCAAATTCTTTCTGCGCTGCCGAAATGATCTTTGCGTTCCGGTCGAACAGGATCGCGCGCGAGCTGGTTGTGCCCTGGTCGATCGAAAGGATGTATCGTTCCATAGTAGTAAGTGATGATGCGGGGCTGCCGCTTTCAAATGTACGATCTTACGGAATTAAGCGGAAATGTTTATTTTGTGTTGTGAATCGAACCGGATGGACAACGAAAGAATGAACAGGCCGCCTCTTATGGGATCCTGGAAGGGATGGTATCTGCTGGTGGGCGGAGTGCTCGTCGCCATGATAATCGTATTATCATTTTTAACTGAATATTTCAGATGAGCTGGCTGGATTGGTTGGTGCTGCTGGGAACGCTGGCTTTCATCGTCATATATGGCGCGCTGAAGACGCGGAAAAGCCACACCATGGAAAATTACCTCAAAGGCGACGGTACCATGAAATGGTGGCAGATCGGGATTTCCGTGATGGCTACACAGGCTTCCGCAATTACGTTCATTTCCACTCCCGGCCAGGCTTACGACGACGGAATGCGGTTCATCCAGTTCTATTTCGGGTTGCCGGTCGCGATGATCGTGATCTCGGCGTTTATCATTCCGATCTTTTACCGGCTCAATATTGTTACCGCTTACGAATATCTCGAATCGCGCTTCGATCTGAAAGTGCGGTGGCTCGCTGCCGGTTTCTTTCTTCTGCAGCGCGGCCTGGCGGCGGGGATCACGATATACGCGCCTTCCATCATCTTATCAACGGTACTCGGAGTGGACCTCAATCTTACCAATATTTTCATCGGCGTGCTGGTGATCATCTATACCGTTACCGGCGGGGCCGATGCCGTAAATGTGACACAACGGCACCAGATGGCCGTGATGATGATCGGGCTGCTGCTTGCGCTCGGCATCGTCATCTTCCGCGTGTCGGAGCATGTAGGCGTAGGCGCTGCGGTGCAAACAGCCGGAGCTTTGGGAAAGCTGAATTTCGTGGATTGGAAATTCGATCCTGATAGCCGCTATAATATCTGGACCGGGCTCATCGGCGGTTTTTTTCTTTCGCTTTCGTATTTCGGGACGGATCAGTCGCAGGTGGGAAGATACCTCGGCGGAAAGTCCGTTACGCAAAGCCGGCTGGGATTACTGTTCAACGGGATGTTCAAGATACCGATGCAATTGCTCATCCTCTTTACCGGGGTAATGGTCTTCGTATTTTACCTGTATGTGCAGCCGCCTGTTTTCTTCAACAAGACTGAGCTCAGATCGCTGGAAAATTCTTCGTATGCCGGTGATCTCCATCGGTGGGAACAGGAATATAACAGCATTTACAACCAAAAGACCGCAGTGGTGCGCGAGCTGTCGCGCCATCCGGAATCCCGGGAAATGAGGGCAGAATTTTCAAACCTGCAGAAAAAAGAAAAAGCGGTCAGGGACGAAGTGAAAAAGCTGGCGACCTTAAATAATCCCGCTGCGCTGACAAAGGATACGGATTATGTTTTCATCCATTTCGTGATGGACCAGCTGCCGGTAGGTATTATCGGCCTTCTTTTCGCGGTGATCTTCTGTGCGGCTATGAGCAGCACATCTTCCGAGCTGAATGCGCTGGCAGCCACATCGCTCGTGGATGTATACAAACGTTCCATACGAAAGCAGGCTTCCGACAGGCATTACCTGAACATGTCCAAATGGATCACCGCAGGATGGGGCATTACGTCGATCATCTTCGCCACCATGTTTTCCCTGTTCGATAATCTTATCGAAGCGGTAAACATTATCGGATCGCTTTTCTACGGCACTGTGCTGGGAGTTTTTACAGCCGGATTTTTCTTCCGGCGGCTTAAAAGCCTGCCCGTTTTCATCGGCGCGCTGCTTGCCGAATTGTCGGTCGTATCGCTTTTCCTGCTGAACGAAATCCAGGTTATCAGGCTTCAGTATCTCTGGCTGAACCTCATCGGATGCGTGCTTGTGCTGCTGTTTGCAGCCGTCGTGTCGCTCTTTGTTCCTCCTTCACGGAAATAAAAAAGGCTTCCCTTTGCAGAGAAGCCTTACAATTTTTACGGCGTAATTATTTTTTGCTCTTCCACTCGGCGATCGACTCCGTATTCATTTTTACGTAATCGTCGTTTCCGTCTTTCTTAGCCAGTTCCAGCGATCTTTCAGCGGTCGCCACAGCGCCGGCATAATCTCCGAGTTTCGCCTGGATCAGGGATTTCTGACGCAGTACCCAGAAGGTCTCGAACCCGTTGTCGATGGATTTATTGATCCATTCGAGCGCCTGTTTCATGTCGCGGTTGGTATCATAGTAATACCGGGCCGCCTGGTAATAGTTGAACGGAGGAACGGTGAGCGAGCTCTGAATGCTCTTCATCACTTTCGAATCCGGGTTAGCGTCCACTGTGAAGCTAACTTTTGTCGTCTCCCAGCTGATCTCTACGTCGGCAGACGTTCCTGTCAGGTTCGCAAAATTAATGGTGAACGTTTCGGTGAACGGAGCTGTGGAAGACGGTACGGTAAAACGTGTCACGTCCTTGCTCTGATCGTAGCCCGAAGTTCCCGAAAGCTCGGCGTCCTTGTTCAGGATGATGGTCCATTCTTTCTGGCCGGGGATGGTAAGCAGCGAGTAATCTCCTTTAGGAAGCTTCACTTTGTTGATCGTAACGCTGTCGCTCAGGCTGATCTTGGTCGCTTTGTTGGCGCCGGTTCTCCAGAGCTTGTCAAAAGGAACCAGGTCGCCGAACACTTTGCGCTGTTTTGCGCCCGGGCGTGAATAAGAGATGGTAACGTCGGTAAGTCCTACTTTCTGCGTTACTGTAGATAAAGGGCTGGGCTGGGGAGTATTGATCTGGGCCTGCAGGAATGTTCCGGCTACCAGCATTCCCAGCATTAAGGTAATTTTTCTCATGATGCTGTTGTTTGAGGTTTAAGCCCAAAAATAAGAACTAATCGACGGACTGCCGCCAATTAAATCTTTTTATGAAAAATTCCGGCGCAGACTTCAGGATTGCTTCAGAATTTCTTCAATATCAAGTGTAACTATCTGGCTCAGGACCGGGGTCTTCACAAAAAAGAAGCCGGCATTTTTAGTACCGGCTTTCTGATGAAGCTTTATTGGGATCCGTTACCGTGAAACCGAGTACGGAGAGCTTGCAGGTGCTGCCGTTTTGGGCAGGGAGCTGTTTCGTACGGATCCTTTGTCTGAAGCGCTCGCGGCAGAAGTGGAGCTCCTGTGCTGCGGGCGCTCGGTATATGTACTGCTCGTGTTTAGTTGCGTTCGGCTGACCTGGACCGTGGTTGTGTGAGAATTGTTTGAATTGTTGCGCGACACGTACTGCTGCTGGTTTCCCGGACCGATCCTGAGATCCCAGTAAGCGGTGATCAGGCTCTGGAAGCGCGGTCCGTACTCAACACGCCCCAGCGTGGCCTGCTTTTCCGTTCCCGGCCATGGATCGCGCACGATGATCGATTGCAATTCAGGACCATAAGGAGTTTCGAGATAGCTGATTCCCGTAATGATCACCGCATGTTCCGTTTCCTCGCCGGTTTCGTACGAGATCAATACAGGTCTTTCGAGCTTAAGCTGCTCGATGAGGTAAGCGGTTTCGGGCACGCCGTAGTACAGGTCGGCCTGGATCTTTTTGAGCCGGCCCACAGCATTCAGGTTTTCCGTCATCACCTCGTGGCTGGCGGGAAGATCCGGCAGCTCGCCGTAACGGTTGGTTCCGAAGGTCTTTTTTACAATATCTTCCTGGGTGACGGGGATGTTGTAATAATTCATCACCATCTGGATCGTAGCGGCCCAGCACCAGTTTCCATTGTGCTGGCTGGCTGCCACATAATCGAATTTTTCTTTTGGAATGCCCACAAATGTCTGGGCCTGCGCCAGCGCAAAGCTGACCGCGAAGAGTAAAGCCAGCAGGCTTCTTTTTATAAATCTCATCGAATGTACAGTTTAAGGGTTTTGATCGGGTAACTGTGCTTCATGTACACCTTATAACGGCCGGGGTTCAAAAATTGTTATACTTAGTTTTAAGTATTTTCAGACGGACGCTAACAGATCGGCCGTAAATAAAAAAAGGCCGTCAATGACAGCCTCTTTCAGGGAGGAAGACCGGGTTCGAACCGGCGACCCTCAGAACCACAATCTGATGCTCTAACCAACTGAGCTACATCCTCCGTTTAAAACGTGGGGACAAAATTACCTATATTTGGGAAGATTTCAAAAACAAAATTGTAAAGTTTTCACTTTCTGAGCGCTCATGCCCGGTCAACCCCACCATGTCCTCTATCTCACTCCCTGGTATCCTCACCGGTACGATCCCATGTTCGGTCTTTTTGTAGAACGCCATGCCCGCGCCGCAGCTCTTCGCAATAAAATTTACGCAATATACTGCCATGCCGATGTGAACGTGCAGACGCAGGAAACGGATGTAACGGAAGAAGAAAATTATACGGCCGTCCGGGTCTATTATCCAAAGTCCCGGACAGGCATCAGGGTATGGGATGCATTCGTGAACGGAGCCCGGCTTTTCGGAGCGCACCGGAAAGCTCTGAAATACCTCGGCGGGCAAGGCGTCCGAATCGACCTGGTACATGTGCACATCCTTACGCGGGTGGGGCTTATAGCCTGGTGGCTGAAGCTGACGAAAGGCATTCCTTATCTCGTTACCGAGCATTGGTCCAGGTATCAGCCGGGAAAGGCAGGATATGAAGGCTGGCTCAGGCGGCTGCTTACCAGGCTGGTGGTAAAAAATGCTTCTGTCGTTACCACCGTCACGGAGGATCTTGCCGGCGCGATGAAGGCTCACCAGCTCCGTCATCCCGATTACAGGATCATATATAATGTGGTGGATACGAAAGTTTTCGTTCCGCAGTCAAAAAGTCAGCGTACAATAAAGAAGATCATTCATATTTCGTGCTTCGAGGAAAAGTCGAAGAACCTTTCGGGTATTATCAGGGCCTCAGCAATGCTGGCGCAGCAGAGAACGGACTTTGTTTTAGAAATGGTAGGCGAGGGGCACGACCGCGAAGCGGCCATCGCGCTGGCAAAGGAGCTCGGCGTATGGGAACGGTTCGTTCGTTTCCCCGGGCTGGTGGAAGGCGAAGCGCTTGGCAAAATGCTGGCAGATGCGGATTTCCTGATCATTTTCAGCCATTACGAAAATCTGCCGGTGGTGATAAATGAAGCGATGGCCTCCGGGTTGCCGGTTGTGAGCAGCGATGTAGGCGGCATCCGCGAAATACTTACATCCGGCAAAGGAATGCTGGTGAAACCGGGGAACGAAGCTGCTTTTGCGGAAGCTCTCGGCAGAATGCTGGAACTTTCCGGTACATATGATCAGCGCTCCATCCGCCGTTTTGCTGAAGAAAAGTTCAGCATCGAAGCTGTGTCAGAATATCTCGATGATCTTTACCGCGAAATTATTTCCACGAAATGAGCTTACCGTTGCGATTTGGAATAATGGTGAATGGCCCGTTGCTTGCGGCATGGCAGATAGACTCTATACGGCTGCTGAAAGAATCGGGTCTGGCAGTTCCGGTAGTAATGATCGGAAATGCCCGGCAGGGAACGAAAGAAAGTTTTTCGCAAAAATTAAGATCGTATCCGTACCGCAATCTTTTATATCGCGTATGGAAACGTTTTTTTCTCAGGATCCCGTCACAGCAATATCGTGAGCTGCCAGATTTTTTGCAGGCGTTGCCAAAGCTTTTGTGCACCACCATAAGAAAAGGTAAATACTCTGAATATTTCCGGAACGAAGACATCGAAACGCTGCGCACGTACCACCTGGATTTTATGCTGCGCTATGGATTCAATATCATCCGTGGCGAGATACATACGGTTCCCAAGTACGGGGTCTGGTCTTTTCATCATGCGGACGAGCGTATCTTCCGCGGCGGTCCCGCAGGCTTTTGGGAGCTCTATCGCAAAAGCCCGGTCAACGGTGTGATCCTGCAACGCCTTAACGATCTCATCGACGCCGGCGTGGTCTTGTCCCGCAGAAATTACCAGTCGGTAAGCCATTCGTATGCAGAGCATCTCGAAAAGATACTTCATCACAGCACCGATATGCCGCTGGAAGTTTGTAAAAAGATATACTCAGGCGACGTACGTATCTTCACGCAAGATCACAGTCCAGCCACAGCGCCTGTGAACCGTGTGCCCGCGAACGGAGCAATGCTTGTCTTTTCCGGGAAAATCTTGTGCAACAGGATCAGGTTCCATTTCAACCGTTTGTTCAGGCAGGAGAAATGGGATATCGGCGTTGGTTTCCGTACCGAAACGGAGCATCCTGCAATTGCTGCGGAAGAACTGAAAGTTCATTGGTTGCAGCTCAACGGTAAAGGCTGGTACGGCGCAGATCCGTTCGTGTTCGTTTCCGGCGAAACGTTTAATGCCGTTTACGAGCATTACGATTACAGGCAGCGTAAAGGAAGGATCGATCTGCTTTCTATGGATCGGGATTTTAATGTTGTAGCAAAGAAAACTTTGCTGGAATCTGGGCAGCATCTTGCGTATCCTTATCTCTTCCGCCACGGTGGACAGCTTTATATGATACCCGAAACCGCGGAACAGGATAATGTGCAGCTTTATATATGGGACGCGGAAACGGACGGCTTTACATTTCATTCGCAGTTGCTCGATCGTCCCGGAGTGGACAGCAGCCTCGTCTGGAAGGACGGATATTGGTGGCTGTTCTGCGGCATCAAAGGCGAGCTGCCGAACGAAAAGCTGCTCGTATTTTACTCGCAAACGTTAGAAGGACCATATCTCCCGCACCTGTTGAATCCTGTAAAAACAGATCCGGAAGGAGCAAGGATGGGCGGGAACTTTCACCGGGCCGGCGATCTGCTTTTCCGTCCGGCGCAATACAGCCGGCGCTGGTATGGCGAAAAGATCGTGTGGTGGAAGATACTTCACCTTACGCCGGAGACTTTTGAAGAAGAACTTTGCGGAGAGCTTGCACCGCAGAGCGGATGGGAGCTTCACGACGGGCTTCACACCATCAGTTCAGACGGAGAGTTTTTTGCTGTCGACGTCAAGAAAAGAAGATCGGATGCTGTATCTTTAGCTGCAGCGAGCGGTATTTACCGGAAAAGGAAATCATAATTCATGTTCGGCACCAATATATTCTGGACATTCTTATCTAAGTTCGGATCGGCCATTGCCAGCCTGGCAATACTGATCATCAGCTCGCGTGAGCTGGGCGCAGAAAGGATGGGGATCATCAGCCTGGTCATTCTCGGCATTACCATCGTGCAGCTGCCTGCAGGCCTGTTCGGCGGTACCGCGCTTGTTTATATGGTGCCGCGCCATTCTTTCATTACTCTTTTTGTTCCTGCGTACTTTTTTGCTGTTGTAGCTTCCGGTATCGTCACGTATGTACTTGCAGCGGCAGAAGCTTTTCCCCGTATGTATTTCCGCGAAGTGTTCTGCCTGGGAGTGCTTGTTTCGTGGTACACGATAAATCTTTACATCCTGCTGGGGAAGGAAAGGATACGATGGCACAATTTCATTACGCTGCTGCAGTCGGTGGTGCAGCTCGGCGTGCTGTATGTTCTGATCCTCAGGGTCGGCAACCAGGTCATCAGCTCGTACCTGTATGCGTATGAAATTTCCTACGCGCTCGCGTGGCTTTTGTCTTTTATTTCTCTTCCTTTCTCGCTGAAGGGCGCGGGCTTCACAGACTGGAAAGCCGCCATCCGCGATACATTCCGGTATGGGTTTATGGTGCAGGTCAGTAGCTTTCTACAGCTTGGAAATTACCGGCTCACGTATTACTTCATCAAAAAAAGCCTGGGGCTCCAGGCGCTCGGTATTTTTTCGGTTGCTATCCAGGTGGCGGAAAGCGTGTGGATCATTTCCCGCAGCATTTCCATGGTACAGTTCGCGCGGGTTTCCAATTCAGATAATCCGCACGATCATGTCCGCAGAACGTTGTTTCTGGTAAAGCTCAGCGTGCTCGGCACATTTGCAGGCCTCATCGTTTTCTTCCTGGTGCCGGCCCGGTTTTTCCTTTATATTTTCGGGCATGATTTCGGCGCGGTAAAAGAGCTGATCCTGTATCTTTCTCCGGGCATTTTCGCTGTGGCTGTTACTTCCATTCTCAGCGCTTATTTTTCCGGTTCGGGAAACATCCGCATCAATACGCTCAGCAGTTTTATCGGGCTGCTTATCGTCGCGGTCGCCGGTCACTGGCTAATTATGTACGGAGGATTGCCCGGCGCTGCGGCAGCCAATGTCGCAGCTTATCTCGGAGCGTTTGTCTTTTCGGTTGTGATGTTTGTAAGGAAAGGAAATGTCTCGTTCCGCAGCTTCCTGCCCGGCTCTTCAGACAGGGAACTGGTGCGGTTATTTTTCAGCAGGTTTTTCAGCCGACAGAAGTAAGTTGAAGGTTTCCGCCAGGTTATCGCTTACATTTTTTTCGAGCAGGAATGCCCACCATCCTTTTACGTACAGCAAAGGCAGTTGCGCCAGCCATATCGCCCATTGCAGAGCCCTGGCAGTTTTCCGCATTCCTTTTACTTTTCGCACGCGCTCGTAGTATCCCATCACCCATCGCATGTGCAGCATGTATTGCAGGCTTCTGATCCCGCCGAATCCCTGTATCTCTTTCACCGCAAATCCCGCTGCTCCGGCCATACGTTTCAGTTCGCCGGCGCTGTATCGGGCTTTGTCTTCCTCACTCCACGAGGGATACAGAAGGTCCGTGGTAAGCAGGAGCTTTCCTCCGGGCTTTAGCACACGGTGCGCTTCCGTGAAAAATTTTTCAGGCGACTGCACTACCGAAAGCACCTGGAAGCAGACCACCGAGTCCACATCCGCATCCGGCAGCGGAAGCTCCGAAGCATCATCGATCCAGAGATCGGTAAATTTTTCAATTTCACTATTTGCTTTATAATGCCGCCGTGTGTTGGTAGCGATATAGGTTTCTACCGGGAAGATATCACGGTAGGGCTGGTCGCCCGCGCCGACGTCGAGCAGCTTACCGCGTATTCCCTCCGCCAGTGGTGGCAGGCGTTTCCGCATGTAAGCGCCATGCAGATCGAAGCGGAAAAAGCTGATATACTTTTCAATAGCGCCAAGCATGGTTCAAATATAAGAATTATTGAGGGCGGCGGACGGGCTCTGCGCTTGTACTCCTCGCTCATCCGCCGCAGCGCACCGTGGGATGTTTGCCTTCCGGCGTATGTACAGATTCCGTGTGCTATCTGCGCGGCCTCGCTGTGGGGTACCGCTGCGATCCCTGCCGCGGTATCGTGCAGGCAAAAAGTTCCGGCGCTTTTTTTTCTCCCGGAAACCTTTGCCAGCGCAGGTTTCCGCTATAGAACAGAAATATGTCGTATCTTTGCAGTATACGTTTATTTATGTTCTGGAAAAGGCTTTTATATTATCTCAACCCGCTTACGCTTTTCAAAAAGCCCGAAGCGAATCCCGGCATTAACGTAAAGCTGATGCACGGGATCAACCGTATTTCTATTTTCATGTTCATTGCAGGGCTGGTGGTCGTGATCATCAAGCTTCTTCGCGGCTGATCTTACACGTTTCCTACGATCAGCTCGGACAGCGTATCAGGCTGCATGTACTGGTTCACGGTTTCCCTGATCTGCGACGCATTCACCTGCCGGATCTTCTCCAGGTAATTTTCATAATAGTTAGCCGGCAACCCGCGCAGTATTTTTGATTTGATCTTATCGGCCTGCGCAAACGGTCCGTCAATTCCTTTCAGGAAATTTCCGAGCAGGTAATTTTTTACCGTTATCAGTTCTTCTTCAGGTATAAGCTGGTTCCGGAGGACCTGTATCTCTTTGTATATCTCGTCTATGGCCGATGCGGTCACTTCGGTTCCCACCTCCGTCGCTATCACCAGCATTGCCGTTTTTTCGAAAGAGCTGATGCCTGACCCGATGCCGTAAGTGTATCCTTTTTGTTCGCGGATGTTCTTCATCAGCCGCGATCCGAAATAGCCGCCCAGCACCGTGTTCGAAATGGCCAGCGAAGGATAATCCGGGTGCTCCATTCCGATGATCTTTCTGCCGATGCGTATCGCCGACTGCAGCGATCCTTCGAGATGTATCTTTTCGCGCGTCGGAACGCAACCGGGAAGATCTTCTATCTTTTCACCGAACGGCCGTGTGCTCAGCGATTCCATAGAACGGGTGATGAGTTCCTTTTCGGCTTCGCCTATATGTCCCGCTACAAAAACAACCGGTGTGGAGCTTCTGTAAAATCCGTTGTAGAATGAAAGTACTTTGTCCTGCGTCACATGCTCAAAATCATCGATCCTGAGCGGTCTTCCGTAAGGATGGTCTCCGAACAGCAGCCTTCCGAACTGGTTCCTGCACACATAGTCGGTCTTTTTCATTCCGTCCAGGAACCGCGCTTTCCGACTGTTGAGATAGATCTGCAGCTCATGCTCAGGATACACGGAGTCCATGATGAGGTCATGCAGTACGGGCAGCACCTGCGGAAGGTTTTTAGTAAGCGAGAATAGCCCGATCATGGCATGGTCGCGGCTCGTTTCACGGCTCAGGTAAGCGCCGAAGAAATCGAGGTACTCGTTTATTTCCTCCGCGCTGCGCGAGGAAGTTCCTTCGCCGAGCAGGTCGTTGGTAACGGATGCCAGCATGTTCAGCGGTTCGTAACCGTTGCCTGCCGGGTATATCAGCTCGATGCGGATCACTTCCTGCCGTGCGCCCCCGATAAAATACACAGTGACGCCATTGGCGAGGATCACGCATTCGGGCTCAAGAAAATGAAACGCGTATTCATTGGTGATCGCCGGTGCGATCGTTCGGTCTGTTATATAATTCATAAGGATTTGGGCTGTGCGTGATACTCCAGTACGGAGCAATTCGTTTTAACAAAAGCTTTCCGTGCGGCCTGCTGCACTTCTTCCGTGGTGACTTTCCGGTAGAGGTCGAGATCTTTATTTACAAGATCGGCGTCGCCCAGCAGCTCTGCGTACCCAAGCTTCATCGCGATGTTCAGCACGTTCATCATGCTGAATTTTTCGTTGGTCTCGAGCTTGTTCTTTACTTTTTCGAGCTCTTTTTCCGGTATCGGCTCGTTCTTCAGCTCTTCCAGCACGCCCCAGATCGCTTCTTCCCCGTCTCGGATGGTGTAGTGCTTGTCGAGTTTTCCGAAGATGACGATCAGTCCCGGATCGACGCTGCCCATCACATAACATCCGATCTCTGTGAAGACCGGGCGTTGCTTCACAAGCTTTTCGTACAGCCGCGAAGATTTTCCGCCGCTGAGTATATCGCTGGCGAGATCGCAGGCAGGATAATCGGGATCTGTTCTCCGGCCCATGTGGAAAGCCATCATTATGGCGTCGGAGGGAACGTCGCGTTCTACCGACAAGCGTTTTTCCTTTGTCTGCTCAGGTTCTTCAGGAAGGTTGCGTACCGGCACATCGCGTTTAGGCACCGGCCCGAACCATTTTTCCGCCAGCAGTTTTACTTCCTCTGTTTTAACGCCGCCGGCTACTGTAAGTATTGCGTTGTTGGGAGCGTAATAGCTAAAAAAGAAGCTGCGTACATCGATCAGCGTCGCCTCCTCGATGTGCCTGATCTCCTTGCCGATGGTTGGCCACAGGTACGGATGGCGCTCGTACACCAGCGGGCGCATGAGGAGCCACAGATCGCCGTACGGCTGATTGAGGTACCGTTGCTTGAATTCTTCGATGACCACCTTTTTTTGTACATCCAGCTTTTCCTGCAGGAATGCCAGTTCCAGCATGCGGTCGGATTCCAGCCAGAAGCCCGTTTCGAGATTTGTGGCCGGAAGCGTGAGATAATAATTGGTAATATCGTTTGATGTAAAGGCATTATTGGAACCGCCCGCCAGTTGCAGAGGGGGGTCGTAGCTGGCTATGTTCAGCGATCCTTCGAACATCAGGTGCTCGAAGAGATGTGCAAACCCGGTACGGCTTTCGTTTTCGTCCCGCGCGCCCACATCATACAATATATTTATGGCTGCCATCGGTGTGGACGGATCCTCGTGCACCAGCACTCGCAGCCCGTTATCGAGAGCAAATTTTTCGTATGAGATCATGTGTAAAAATACTAATACAAAATAAGCGTTGTTACCGGTAGTGAAAAAAATCTGATAAACTGCCGATATTGTACAGACTTTTTGCAGAGCCCATATGTATTTTTAGAACGAACTAAACAGCTCGCCCCGTATGAAATGGAGGATTACCGCTTGTATTGCCGCACTGCTTCTGCTGTCTGGCTTCCTCAATGGACAAAAACTGTTGCAAAGCAGGAAGAAAAGCCATTATATCTACTATTACCGCATCACAGAGCAGCAGGCCTTCCAGATTCTCAGGTCGCCGTACCACGTGCGCGGCTGGATGCATTCATTGCAGTCGCCCGTGGATTCAGTGCCTTTTGCCGACACGCTGACGCTGGCGCAAAAGCAGAAATGGGGATACGGACATTATATTGGAATGTATGCCGACGGCAACTGGATACAGTTCCTGTACGTGCAGCACCAGAAGACCGAGGCTGTGGCGCTGAATAACCGGCGCGACCTGATGATCCGGTTGTTCGAAATGCCGGGAAAAAACCTGCTGACCGACGCTGACGTAAAATTATCGGGCCGTACGGTACCATTGAAAAAAGACGCGGGCGCTTATGTGATCCGCAAAGCCAACGCCCGCGGTATTTTGCAGGTGAGATCAGGTGGCGAGGTAACTTACTTCGATCTGAGGCGCGCGCGAAATAACCCGTGGATCAGGCGGGCAGCCAGAAGTTTTATATACCGGCCGCCCGTGAGCTATTTATGGCTTCCGCTGGTGAATGCTTTCAGGTTCAGGCGATACCGGCAGGAACCTTTGGGTTATATGATGACCAATAAGCCGAAATATCTTCCGGGCGACACGGTAAAGATGAAAGCTTATCTCGTGCATCCGGGAGGCCGTCCGTACAGCAATGCAGCAGATCTTTACCTGGTGAATAACAGGACGGGAACTTCCGTTCAGCTCATTTCCGGTCTGCGCCCGGTCACAAAAGGCGCTTATGTGCACGAGTTTGTTCTTGGAGATTCGCTTACGCTCGACGAGAACTATTCGCTGATCCTGGACATCGGGAATGCTCTGGGCAAGCGCCACGATTTCCGCCTGGAGGATTACCAGCTTGACGAAGTAAAATATGTGATCCGTTCTGAGAAGCCGCTCTTTTACAAGGGAGATACGATCCGGATGATCGCGGCAGGAACGGATGCCAACGGCCACATCATTTCCGACGGACGTGTAAAGGTCACGGTGAAATCAGCATTCGTGAAAAGCTATACCGGCGATACCCTGTTTGTAAAACGTGTTCTGTGGGAAAGGGAATTCCCGCTCAATCCGGCGGACAGTACATACATCATCTTTCCTGCAGAGCATGTGCCCGCGGCCAATATCAGCCTGAGCGTTCAGGCCGTGTTCAATAATTCCAACAATGAAACGCACGACACCAGCTTTAATTTTTCTTACGCGGACGCGTACCGTGAAATAGAGACCCGCCTTGCAGGCGGCGCTGTGACAGCCGTGTACAAAGAGAACGGGAAAACGTTTCCCGCGCAGGGATCTTATGAATTGTCCGCGTCGGAGAACTACTCCGAGGCTCATGAAACAAAGTTCCCGTGTACGATACAGAATGTTCAGAACTGGTCTTCGATCCGGTTCAGAGTGAACGATGTTCAGCGCGTGCTCGACCTTTCCGCAGAAGCGCACGGCGTTTCCGTTTCGGGAATACGAACAAAAGATTCTGTTCTGTTCCGCGTTCATAATCCGAACCGGTTGAACTTTATCTGTACCGTGCTGAAAGGCGGTACGAAGATCGCGGAGCAAAAGGCCGGTAACGATTTTACATGGAGCCGGAGGGACAAGACGCGGTCGTCGTACCGGCTGGAATGCCAGTTCATCTGGGCCGGAAAAGAACAGATCATCGTTGCCAATGCCGCGCTCACCGACAAAAATCTTACTGTGGAACTGGTGCAGCCGGAAAAAGTGCATCCCGGCCAGACAGCCGATGTTACGATCCGGGTGCGCGATTACAAAGGAAGGCCGGTATCAGGTACAAATCTTACCGCGCTGGCGGTAAACAGGCAATTCGGAAATTATACTCCGCCTTCTCTTCCTTACATGGGAAAATCAAGGCTGAGAGAAAAATATATCAACTCGTTTACGATAAGCAAGTATTTCAGGGAAGCCTGGTACGGAAGTATAGGCCTTGACTCTGCACGGTACAGGCAGATGCGCCTGGATACGATCCTGTATTATAAAATGCTTTATCCTGAGCAGGGTTACTATGAATTCTACGATTCCACGCGGGAAGATAATGCGCAGGTTTCGGTATTCCTGGTAAACAGAGGTCACATTCTTGCAACATACATGATGCTGATGGACGGCAGGCTTTTTTATTATTACGATTCCGAACAGTCTGCGGGAAGATATGTATGTACGGGAAATGAAGGCTATCATACAGTACAGCTGCGCACGTGGGACGCGTTGTATACGGTCGACAGCGTTTTTCTCAGGAAGGGAATGAAGCTCGATGTTTCGATTGACGTGAACGATCTTCCACGTCATGTGAGATCGGCTCCGCGCGAGCCTTATCTCGATCGCGGGGAAATGGACATGCTTCGCAAAAGCATGCTCTTTATAAAGCAGTCAGGCTATTTGTCTTCTTACTTCTGGCAGCGTGACAGGATATACAATGTCACCAATTCATATTACAACAGCAACCGGCGTTATCGAGATCACCTGATGGTCGGGCCGGTGATGACCGATTCGCTTTTCGCCTACGACCGCTACAGGAACCCTTCACTGGTAGCGTTGAAATTCGAGCATGGCTACAGCTACGACTTTTTGAACCCGGTAAAGATGTATTCGAACGATTTCTTTACCAGAGGCGATGAAAATTACAGGAAAAGAAAAGGATATCCTTTGTTTTACCGTTACCTGCCGCCCCCGGCATTCGGACAATTCTCCATCACTTCCAGGGAGCTCCGCTCGTATCTCTATCCTCTGCTTTCTCCGTATCCCGTGCCTTCGCGGTGCTCCTCGGGGTCGCCGGATGGCAGCGCGTATACAGTACGCACGGATATAGATGCTCCGGTCTTTATTCTCTGGAACATGGACCAGTTGTGGGATGTTTACACATGCAGCCTTTCGCAGGTGCCGATGTCAGAAAATACCGCATATGTCCGGGCGGGAATGTACTACATCATATTTCCCGGCAGCGACGGTAAGATATATATTCGTGACTCAGTGCACGTCCGTCCGGAAGGAACATATTACGATGTAGTGCTGAAGCAGGACATTCAGAAAAAACGTTTGCGTGTGCGGGACAATCTCCCTGTAATGACTGTTACATCTATGCTACGGGGCCCCGGCGTCCTGGAAGGCGTAGTGCAGGATGCTGCCGGCGTGCCATTGCCATTGCTGAATGTTACGCTTTCGGATACAGCAAACAGTTATTCGAAGTCACGGTTCACGCTTACGGGCGTGAAAGGGAATTTCCACGTGGAAGGATTGCCGGATGCCGTTTACAGGCTGAAGATATATTCCGGGAAACATACATACTACGATACGGTTCTTACAATAAAGGGAACGCGGGTGCTTCCTGTAAAGCTCAAAGCAGACAGAAAAACGATCATCGCAAACTGGTCAGAAGAAAAGCGGGGTGGGCGCGTTGAGCTGTACAGCATGATTTCACGTGTACCGGGCGTTGATTCTGAGATGAGTATAATGGAAATGGTGGAGGTGAGATCTGTTTCCCTGGAAAATATTTTCGTGCAGGGAAGCCGGAGCGTTACCGAGGTTTTCATCGATGGCGTGAAGGTGCGATCCGGTCTTTTCGACAAAAACAAGGAGACGTTGTTCCGTGTGTTGCAAGACAGCATCGCTCCGGAACCATCAGATATAACGGCTTCCGTGATCCGTTCGAAATTTTCCGATTACGCTTACTGGCAGCCGAATCTTATCACGGACAAAAACGGCGAAGCGACATTTCGCGTAAAATTTCCCGACAACATCACCGGATGGGAGTGTTACGCGCTGGCAATGAACGGCCATAAGCAGAGCGGCACAGGCAGCGTATTTACACAGGCGTATAAAGATATCGCTTCCACATTGTCGATGCCGCGCTTCATGATAGCGGGCGACGAAGCCACTGTAATAGGAAAAACAGTGAACCATACCGGAACAGAAAAACCGGTAAGGACCGAGTTCGTTTTAGAAGGCGCTACGGTATGGACAAACGATACAACAATAAATGAAGGACTGGTAAGCCGTTACACGCTCACTGCCGGCAGCGGCGACAGCCTGAAGCTTACGTACCGGTGCTTTGTGGACGATTATTCTGACGGAGAGGAACGCTCTGCGCCGGTATTCCGGAAGGGAACGATGGAGGCTACGGGACATTTCTGGAAGCTGCGAAACGATACGGCCTTTTCGGTACAAATGAGCCACACGGAGGGCGAATATTATATCTCGGCAACGGACAATCTTCTGCTGAGCCTGCTGGAGGATGTGGAAGACGTAAAAAATTATCCTTACGCCTGTATGGAGCAGACCGCTTCACGGCTCAAGGCATTACTGTCGGAAAAGATGATCTGCAGGTGGGCGGGCAGGAAATTTACCGATGAGGAAATGCTGCGCAAAATGTTACGCCGTCTCGAGAAATATCAGAAGACTGACGGAAGCTGGGGCTGGTGGGAAAATTCTCCGTCCAGCGTCCGGATGACCGTGTATATTACCGAAGCGCTCGGAATGGCTGCAAAGCTTGGTTATACAACGCCTGCCGAAAAGAAAGGCCGCGATTATCTTGAGAGGCAGTTGTCCTCGCTCACCGGTTACGAGCTGCTTTCCGCGCTCAATGTATTGTCGGGAAAAGCGCCGAATGTCCGTTTCGAAACCTTCGTGCAGGAGCTTGAAAAAACGCTTGGAAGCGCACGCGGGATCACGTACGAAAAGCTGCAGCTGCTGCGCATCCGGCAACTGAACGGGCTGCCGTATGATCTGAAGATGCTCGACACTACCGCAAACCAGACTGTAATGGGAAGCAGGTACTGGGGAACCCAGAGCAATCACTGGTACGACAACTCCATACAATATACCCTGCTCGCGTACAAAATACTGGAAACGCACGATAGCCTCGGCCGGCAGCTGGAGCCCGTGCGGGAATATTTCCTGGAAATGCGTGCGGCCAATCAATGGGTAAATACAGTACAAAAAGCATCGGTGCTCGAAACGATCCTTCCGGCTTTGCTGCGAACGCGGGGAGATCGGGTAAAGCCTGTAAGCCTGAAGCTGTCGGGAACGATAGATAAGGAAATTTCGAAGTTCCCGTTCACGTTCAAAACGACAAAGCCTGAGATGAGCCTTACCGTTTCGAAATCCGGAACAGGCCCGGCGCATCTGAGCATTTATGAAAAGAAATGGAATGAAGACGCGGGCGCGTCTGCCAGTCAGTTCTTCAGCATTTCCACTGGTTTTTTCGCCGGCGGTAAAAAGGTGGAAGAACTGCACCCGGGCGCGGAAACCGAGCTGGTGGTGAACCTGGAGGTAAAGGCATCGGCAGAATTTGTGATGATCGGGATACCGATCCCCGCGGGATGCTCGTACGGAGACAATGCTTTGATAGCCGGTGCGCACGAGGTGCACCGCGAATATTTCAAAGACAAGGTCTCTATATTCTGCGAAACGCTGCCCAAAGGAAGCTATACGTTCAAAGTACGGCTGGAACCCCGGTTTGCCGGTAAGTACACCATGAACCCTGCAAAAGCGGAGCTGATGTATTTTCCTACATTCTACGGAAGAAATGAAATTAAGAAGGTGATGATAAAGTAGCCGAAAAGATAGTTGCAGGAAACCTTAGATCTTCTGCAGCTTTCCGATAGTGTCGTTGTATTCGCGGATCATTTGCGAAAGAATTTCCGCTGCAGGAAGTATGTCGCGGATCTGCCCGCTCACCTGTCCGATCTCGAGCTCGCCTTCCACCAGATCGCCGTCGAACATTCCGCGCTTTGCGCGACCGCGCCCGAGCAGTTGAGCCAGCTCTTCGGCTGAAGCATTATTCGCGTACGCTTTCTGTACGTCCTCGAAAAATTTATTGCGGATCAGGCGGACAGGTGTCAGCTCTTTCAGCGTGAGCAAGGTTTCACCTTCGCCGGTCTCTGTTATTTTTTTCTTGAAAGCATCATGTGCGGACGATTCCACCGAAGCGGCAAACCGGCTGCCCACCTGCACGGCTTCCGCGCCCAGGGCCATTGCCGCCGCCATTGCTCGACCGCACCCGATGCCTCCCGCGGCGATCACCGGAATTTTTACGGCGTCGGCTACCATCGGGATCAGCACCATGGTAGTGGTCTCTTCGCGGCCGTTATGTCCGCCCGCTTCAAACCCTTCAGCCACCACGGCATCTACGCCGGCCTCTTCCGCTTTCTTCGCGAACTTCGCGCTGCTTACCACGTGAACCACTTTAATGCCATGTTCCTTAAAAGTTGCGGTCCAGGCTTTCGGGTTGCCGGCCGAAGAAAATACAATGGGAACCTTCTCTTCGATGATGATCGAGATATGATCGCTCACCTGCGGATAGATGAGCGGGATGTTTACGGCAAAAGGCTTATCGGTGGCTGCTTTACACTTGCGGATGTGATCCCGCAAAATGTCCGGGTACATCGATCCCGAGCCGATGATGCCCAACCCGCCCGCATTGCTTACTGCTGATGCCAGCTCCCATCCGGAGCACCAGATCATTCCGGCCTGTATTACCGGGTACCGGATGCCTAATAACTGTGTGACCCTGTTCATACGGTTTTTGTTGAGGCAATGATACTAAATTATCACCGGCGGTGGCAACATGCCGCGAACATTTGCCTGAAAAGCCCTCGTAGCCGCTGTTTAAAAGTATTTACGCCGATTTTAACCGTGTCGCCTATAGTTATTACATTTGCGTAAAACTAACTAACATGGTGAAAGACCAGCAGATATTTGATCTCATACAAAAAGAGACCGATCGCCAGAAAGAAGGCATCGAGCTGATCGCTTCCGAGAATTTCGTGAGCGGCCAGGTGATGCAGGCGATGGGATCTACCCTTACCAATAAATACGCGGAAGGACTTCCTAAGAAAAGGTACTACGGAGGATGCGAAGTAGTGGACGAAGTGGAACAGCTGGCCATCGACCGGCTGAAGCAGCTCTTCGGCGCGGAGTGGGCGAACGTGCAGCCCCATTCGGGCGCGCAGGCCAACGCCGCCGTGATGCTGGGCTGCCTCAATCCCGGAGATAAGATCTTAGGCTTCGACCTTTCGCACGGAGGGCACCTTACGCACGGCTCGCCGGTGAATTTTTCCGGTAAGCTGTACCAGCCGGTGTTTTACGGAGTGGAGAAAGAAACAGGCCGTATCGACTTCGACAAGATCGCCGAGATCGCGGAACGCGAAAAGCCGAAGCTGATCATTTGCGGAGCATCATCGTACTCCCGCGACTGGGATTATAAAAAGCTGCGCGAAGCGGCTGACAGGGCTGGCGCCTTGCTGCTGGCCGATATTTCGCACCCGGCGGGACTGATCGCGAAAGGGCTTCTGAACAACCCGATGCCACATTGCCATATTATTACCACCACTACTCACAAAACGCTGCGCGGCCCGCGGGGCGGAGTGATCATGATGGGAAAGGATTTCGGGAATCCCTGGGGGCAGAAAACTCCGAAGGGCGAAACGAAAATGATGAGCGCGGTCCTGGATGGCGCTGTATTCCCGGGTACTCAGGGAGGACCGCTGGAGCACGTGATAGCGTCGAAAGCCGTTGCCTTTCATGAAGATCTGCAGGATTCGTACAAAACTTACACGGAGCAGATCATCAAAAATGCCCAGGCGATGGCGAAAGCCTTTACCGCGCGCGGTTACGAGATCATTTCCGGCGGAACGGATAATCACCTGATGCTGATCGACCTGAGGAACAAGAATATTACCGGGAAAGCGGCCGAGAACGCGCTGGTGCAGGCCAATATCACCGTGAACAAGAACATGGTGCCGTTCGACGATAAATCGCCGTTCGTTACTTCCGGTATCCGTGTGGGCACACCCGCGATCACCACCCGCGGATTGAAAGAAGAGCACATGGAAGAGATCGTATCGCTGATCGACGAAGTGCTGATGAATTCTGGAGATGAGGCGAAGATCAAAGCTGTAAAGTCCAGGATCGAAAGCTGGATGGACGGTTTTGAGATGTTCGCGTGGTAAAGCAGCGCCTTTGATAAGAAAACAAAAAGCCTGGACGTAGAATCCAGGCTTTTTTTGTGTAGCGGAGACGGGAGTTGAACCCGTGACCTCAGTAGAGTATGGAATCTTGAAGCTCAATAATGAGCTTTGGATAGTATTTTGATAACCGGACAAATCAGTCCAATCCTAATGCGGCAGGTCAAGAATGTGCTCATTTGAGCCGTCGACATTCATCAGTACAATGTTAGACTCCGTATAAATCGTGTCTTCAGCAATTGGCAATAGATCAGTCCGCAGTACAATAATTTTAGCACCATCCGGCGACAAGAAGGCGAATAATGTTTACTATCATAACCTTCGACAACCAAATATAAAATCTCGCGTACCCACTGAAATATCTCGGGTAAAATATTATTGCGGTTGTGGGAATCCGGTTTCTTATAAAATTCTATCGGTTGGAATTCTTGCTGACATTGCAGATCTATTTAAACTCGCCATTAGGATCAGGCAATTCGTAAAAAGGAATGCCACTGCCTTCCTCAATAATTGTAAAATGTCCTGCGCTGTCAATTAGATTCCAAAATACGACATCACAGGTATCTTGTAAAAATTTTGCCGTATCAGTTTGAACCATGTCAGTTAAGAAATAAGACTCCATTCCACTATAAATGAAAAAAAATGAATCTTCGACCTTTGTATAATATAGCGGATTGCCATATTCACCTTTGGGATAATGGCGCTTTCTAAGAGTTATGATTGTTTTGTCGATACTGATTTTGTCGATAAACATTTCATTGTACTTACTGTGACATTTATCTGTATTTAAAAAAGAGATCAAAATCTCTTTCAAAAAGGTATTTATAGTCACTTCCTGGTAAGTCGGAAGCAGAGGTTTTGATACTTGCTCCTTAGTATGACATCCTTTAGCCAAGGCAATTAAAATTAAAAGCAAAAATCCTGTTTTCATAGAAAGCTATTTAACTACGGTCCTTGCGCCAGCCAATTTCGAATGAAATCAGCCGAAGTCTTGACGCATCGGTCGAACTCCTGTTTTGTCAGGTAGGGCGCGTCATAGGCGCTCTCAATGATGTAATAGGCGTCTTTCAAGGACAAGTCCGACGTGCCGGAAAACATCATCATCAGATTTTGAAAGGCATCTGTATAGGCCTGGGTCAGATTTTTGAATTCATCTTCCGTAGATTTCTTATTTCTTTCGCTTTCATGGGCTTCCTGCAAGATTACCGCGATTTCCTGCTCACGTTTATCAAGCATATATCCTGATCGTTGCAGGATAAAATCGTGTAAGGCGGTCGGATCATTCGGCGGTATAATGGGAGACGCATATCCACCCGTATGCCGCATAATCTCTAGATTATTCTCTTGAACGGACTTCAAGTTATTACCGCCCATCGAATAACCCGATCTTGACATGGGATTAATCGGCTGAAAATCGTGGTTAAAGGCAGGCTGGGGCGCTTGCGGGAGTTGCAAGAAGGATGTGCTCCGCAAAAAACTAAGAGCAAAAATGAGCAGATATTGTTTAAGGTTGGTCATTGGCCCACATAAAATTATCAATTTACCCTGAAGTACAAATTACTCGTGATACCTAGGCATAAACCTTACCTTTTGGCATGAGTGCGATTTCCAGATGGGGTCTTTTCGAATCCTTTCTACTTTTCGCTCCAGCCAAACCCTAACAGACAATGCAAGTCATTTGCCTTGAAGAAGCCGCCTTCTATGCGCTGGTGGAACAAGTCGTCGAGCGCCTCTCCGAAAAGCATGGCGAGGAAAAGAACGCTGGATCGACGACGAAGCCGCCATGCAGCTTTTGAACGTCAAGTCCAGACGACGCTCCAAAAGCTTCGCGATGAGGGAAAGCTGGCAGGCGATCATGGCAGTAGCTCCATCGTCATCGGGAAGTCGCTCGGCCATAAAACGCCCTTGGCGACGGCGATCTATGCAAGGCTGCATCTTGATCCGGTGCGCAAATCGATAGAAATGGCGGCGGTGGCCATGATTGAGACGGCCACTACGCCTCGCAAAGAGGATGTCGCGGGAGCCTAGGTGTAATATGTTTGAATATGATCCTATTTGTAGAAGTGCATTTATGGCTGAAAAACGCCAAATGTTTTTAGCCATTTTTTACCTCAACAAAAAAGCCCGGGCGTTAAACCTCGGGCTTTCTCTTTCCATTGCTTGTAGCGGAGACGGGAGTTGAACCCGTGACCTCAGGGTTATGAATCCTGCGCTCTAACCATCTGAGCTACCCCGCCATTTTGGGAGTGCAAATATAAAAAGTTATCTGTAATGTCCTGCCCCCATGCCCGGATTTTTTAGGCCCGGACCTGTTCATCAGATTTTTACTAAAAATTTAGGATTGTATTTGTTTTTTTATATATTGCCCTGATTTAACAGTATTTAGTATGGCTGGGAAAAAAGCGAAACCTGCTAAAAAAGGAGCACCCAAGGCAAAACCGACAAAAAAAACTTCTGCAAAGGCCACCCCTAAAAAAAGTGCCGCCAAAAAGGCTGTATCTTCAAAAACCTTGAAGAAAGTTTCGAAAAAAGCCGTTGCTTCTAAAAAAGCGGTAAAAAAGCCGGTTGCCAAAAAGAAACCAGCTCCTGTTAAGAAAAAGGTAGTTAAGCCGGTAGCTAAGAAGAAAACGGCAGCACCAGCCAGAAAAAGCAAGCCTGTAAAGAAAGCCGCCCCCGCCAGGAAAAAAACGGTTGCACCGAAGAGCAAAAAGACGGTGAAGCCCGCCGCGAAAAAAGTTGCTCCAAAGAAAAAACCGGCACCCGTAAAAAAGCAGGTCTCCAAAAAACAGCCGACGAAAAAGCAACCCGCCAGAAAGGTCGCTTCTAAAAAAGCTGCTATACGCAAGCCTGCGCCTGCAAAGAAAAAACCGGTATCTGTAAAGAAAAAAACTGTTCCAGCGAAGAAAAAGACTGCTCCGGCCAAACCGGTAAAAAAGGCGGTAGCCCGTAAAGCAGCACCTGCACCTTCTAAACCGGCTGTAAAAAAACCGCAGCCCGCCAAAGCGAGGAAACCTGTTGCACCCGCGCGTCCTGCGGCGAAACCTGCCAAAGGACCTGCTGTAAAACCGGCTCCGGTAGCTGCACCAAGACCGAAAGCGGAAGTTCCTGCAGCCAAAAAGGCGAAGCCCGAACCTCCGAAGCAGCAGCCTCTCAAAAAAGAGACTGCACCCCCGGCAGCGAAGGAAAAAGGGCGCAAGTCAAAGCGGAAGAAAGGCGGAGACGAAGATGAGCCGGTGCTCGACAAAGAAGATATGGCTCTGCTGGAAGTTATACAAAAGCCGGCCCGGAAAGGTAAGGCCGAACCGAAGAAGCCCAGCCCCATCAAGCTGCCTCCCACCGTTCGGGTGGAAGCGGCTGAAAAAGAAATTATCGTTCCCAAGAATTTCAGGGATGGCGGAAAGGAAAAATTTGAAATGGAGTTCATGGTCAAATCCTCTCCCAGGATCCTTTATAATTTTATTTCTTCCCCGAGCGGGTTGTCCGAATGGTTTTCGGACGACGTGAACATCAAGAACGGAGTATTTTCTTTCTTCTGGGAGGATTCTGAAGAGCAGGCCCGATTGCTGGTTGCCCGCGAATTTGAGTTCGTGCGCTTCAAATGGCTCAGCACCGAAGCGGCTGACGATACTTTCTTCGAAATGAAGATAAAGGTGGATGATCTTACCGGCGATGTCGCCCTGATCATTACCGACTTTGCTGCGAAGGATGAGCTGCGGGAAAGCCAGATGTTGTGGGAAGCCCAGGTGCACGACCTGTTCAAGGCGCTGGGTTCCTGACCTGTCCTCTTATGGGCCGGTTACCGGCTCTCTCCTGTAAAATATAAACCCGCCTTTACGGCCGATCTCTTTCACTTCCGCGAAACCTTTCAGGTATTTTTCAGTCGTTTTGCTTACGAAGTATACGGGCTTGTCTGTTGGTCCGTCAATGAGCCAGTCCTTGTTGGTCTTCTGCGTATGATCGGGATACAACGGCTGCCGGAAATAAAAAAGATAAGCGTAACTTTTAAAGCCGGATACATTCACGTACACATCCTGCCCCTGCAGCGATTCGTAGAATTCTATTGCCGGCCCCTGCGTGTATTTCTCGATCCGGGGTACTACCATTTTAAGATAAGCCGTAAGCGTAACAACCGAGGTAATAGAAAAAACAACCACGGAACGAAGCGTTTTTTTCCTGTAAAAACCGTGCACGGCAACTCCTGCACCAGCCAGGAACACAAATCCGAACATGAATTCCCACCCGGTCCACGAAACAGGAAGGCTTAGAGAATCGACAGCAAACGGATCGCGGATGTAACGGAAGAATTTCTCTTTATGGTAAAAGAAGAATGGCAGCAGGATGATAAGGCTGCTGAATACGGTAGCCATTACAATAAATACGGCGATGATCCCTTTCTTCAGGTTCCGGCGATTTTCTACGGCGTGAAAAATTACCGTCGCAGCGAGGTAGGAGAGTGGAAGATAACTCATAGACGAGTAATGTACGATCTTGGTCTTCACGATGGAAAAGAGGATCAGCACCACCCAGAAGAGCGCGAGCATCCAGCGGCGGAAGGGTATCTTTTCTTCCCCCGAATGCGACCGGAACAACGCCGGCAATGCCCATACCGACATAGGAAAGCAACCTATGAAAACAACGAGGAAATGATAATAGAACGGCTGGCGATGACCTGCCACCGGCTGTGTGAAAAGTTCCGCCTGGTAGCGGATGAACTCCCGGAAGAACCAGAAGCCGTGCGAAATTAATTCAGGAAGGTACCAGAGGCAGGAAGCAGCCAGAAGTCCTGCGAGGAAAATGAACGGGTCTTTTAGCCGGAAGATCTTTCTGAAACGGAGAGACGCCCATACGCAGAAAAAAGTGAGCAGCAGCAACAGCAATCCCACCGGGCCTTTGGTGAGCACAGCCATTCCGTTCGCAAGCCCCGAAAAAAGCGCGAACCTCGTCTTAGCCGCTGCCTCCGGGGCGTATACCGAGCGGATCAGAAAATATACTGCGAGGAAAATAAAGTAATTGAAGACCGGGTCGATGATGCCCGACTTGAAATAAAGGAACGGGAGAAAAGCGCCGAGATATACCATTCCCCAGGTGAAGCCAAAAAGCGGGCCTCTGAGAAGTTTTCCGATCCTGTATACCGTGAGCAGCGTAAGCACGCCGAAAACGGCGTTTGGGAAACGCGCGGCAAATTCATTGATCCCGAAAATTTTCATCGACAGTACCTGCAGCCAGAAAAAAAACGGCGGCTTTTCCCAGAATGGCTGGTAGTCGATCATGACGCGGAAGTAATTTCCGGTTACGATCATTTCGCGGGAAGACTCCGCAAAGTTGATCTCATCCCAGTCGAACAGGTGCACCGATCCCAGGAACAAAGGATAGAAGATCAGCCCCAGCGCTGCGAGGATCCATGGATACAGGGATGTCCATCTTTCCTGTTTCATTTCCTCAGTATAGACCGGTTAAATTTTTCGGAACCGTACAGCGGCTGTTCCGCTACGAGAAATACAATTACGCTGCTCAGCGTTCCGATCCACGCGCCGGCGTAAACATCCTCGAAGAAATGCTGCACGAGGTAAATGCGCGACAGGCCGGTGATCAGCGCTGCGATTCCCAGCCACAGTCCCCATTTGCTTTTGCGCGATATCAAAGCAAGAAATACTGCCAGCGAGAACGCGGACGTCGTATGTCCCGAAGGGAACGAATGATGGAAATTATGTTTTACGCCTTCCACAATATTGAGGATCGAAGGGTCTTCGAAGTATTTCATCGGCCGTACGATGTCCGGGAAGACGAGCTTCTTCAGCAGCTGGCTCAGCGCTGAAGAAAGACCGAAACAGAGAAAGCCCAGTATCGACTTGCGCAGGTCCATAAAAAGAAGCACGGTGCAGATCACCGCGAAGCTCAGCCCGCTGCCGAGCCATGTTATCGCGCGGAAAGCAATATCAAGCAGGGAATGCCGCCACTGGTTCATCCAGAGGAACAGCTCTCCTTTTCCCGTGGAAAGTATGGCAATAATGCCTGCTATCGCAAACGGAACGAATATATAGTTGAAGTAACGCAGCCGTTGCAGAATGTTTTTGCTCATCCTGCGCGACGGTATAAGGATGCGCGGTAAATACCGGTGCGGGCGAGGAAATGCTGCCACGAAACCCGCATCACGCCCACGCCGTAGGTTACGCTTCTCCGGAAGTTAATGGAGGAAGCTTCGTCAAAATATTTTGTGGGACATGAAACTTCGCCTATCCGGAAGCCGGCATACGCAGCCTGTGAAATGAACTCATTATCGAAAACGAAATCGTCGGAGTTACTCTCAAAATTTACGGTCTCCAGGATCGCCCGCGAATACGCGCGGTAACCGGTGTGGTACTCGGAAAGCTTTTCGTTGATGAGCACATTCTGGAAAAAAGTAAGAAAACGGTTGGCCATGTACTTGTAAAAAGGCATTCCGCCTTTAAGCGCGCCTTTTCCGAGTATACGCGAGCCGAGCACCATATCGTACAGCCCGGAGGCAACCATATACGACATCACGGGCAAAAGCTTCGGAGTGTACTGGTAATCGGGATGAAGCATGATGATGATATCGGCGTTCAGCGCCATTGCCTTGCGGTAACAGGTTTTCTGGTTCCCGCCGTATCCTTTGTTCTTCTCATGGCGGATCACATGCCGGATGCCGAGCGTACGGGCCAGCTCAACGGTATTATCGGAGCTCGCATCGTCCACCAGGACCACATCGTCCACAATATCCGCAGGAATCTCCCTGTAGGTTGCTTCCAGCGTCTGCCCGGCATTGTAGGCGGGGAGCACCACCACTATTTTCTTCCCGTTTACCATCCGTGGTTAAAAAATCTGAGCTTGGTGCCGAAATTAAACTTTTTATCGCATTCAACCGTTATTTTTGCAGGATAAACTTTTTTCCGCATTGAAGAAGCTGGACATCTTAATGATCAAGTCGTACCTGGGCCCATTCGTCCTGACGTTCTTCATTTCCATTTTTGTGCTGGTGATGCAGTTCCTCTGGAAATACATCGATGAGCTTGCGGGAAAAGGACTTGAATGGAACATCATTCTCGAGCTGATCCTTTACGCTTCGGCTACGCTGGTACCGATGGCGCTTCCTCTTGCCATCCTGCTTTCTTCCATCATGACCATGGGAAGCATCGCCGAGAACCTGGAGCTCGTTGCGGCGAAGGCGGCAGGTATCTCGCTGCTGAAGCTGATGCGGCCGCTGATCTACCTCGCTATCCTTACAAGCTGTTTCGCCTTTGCTTTTGCGAACTACGCCATGCCGGTGGCAAATTACAAGCTGAAAAATCTGCTTGTCGCCATCCGCCGCACCCGGCCCGCGATTGATATACAGCCGGACGTGTTCTACGACGGGATCACGGGAATGGTGGTAAAGGTGGAAGAAAAAGGCAAAGATGAAAAGACGTTTTACAACCTGATGATCTACGATCATACCAACGACGCTTACGGTGCGGGATCCGTTACGCTGGCGCGCCGCGGGCTGATCAATATTTCCGACGATAACCGGTATCTTTCCTTTAAGCTCTTCGAAGGAATACGCTACGACGAGCGGGATTTCTTCACCCGGCAGAAAAAGGGCTTTCCGCTCGTAAGGGAAATATTTGCGGAGCAGGAAATACTGATCGATCTTACCTCGTTTCAGTTCAACCGGGAGAACACCACGTTCCTTAAAAGCCAGTACTCGATGATGAACGTGATACAGCTTGAAGAGATAAAGAAAGAGCTGGACGAAGACATGCAGAAGACCCACGATAACTTCAATCAGCTGATGCGGTACCGCTACAAGCCGGTGGGTGGCAATGCTCCTCCGCCAGGTAACGCGCCGGAGCAGATGATCCAGGATTTTACGGTCCCTCCGGAGATCACCGGCGAGCCGCCGCCTCCTGTTCCCGAACAGGTAGCTCCCGCGCCCGTGATCGGTAAGATCAGCTTTCGCGATGGTTTCCTCACTGCCTACCAGCAGAACGAAAAGAGAAAGATACTGGACGCTGCAATGGCCGATGTGAGGGGGATACTCGAAGACGTGAAGAACCAGAGGAATTCCGTAAAGACCAAGCAGGGGCAGATCGCGAAGAACCAGATCGAATGGCACCGGAAATTCTCGCTGTCGATCGCCTGTTTCATTCTTTTCTTCGTCGGTGCGCCGCTGGGAGCCATCATCCGTAAAGGCGGGCTGGGATGGCCGCTGATCTTCTGCATCCTGATCTTTATCGTGTACTACGTGATCAGCACTATCGGCGAAAAAGCCGTGCGGCAGCTTGCCATGACGCCGTTCGAGGGCATGTGGATCTCGTCGATCGTACTGATGCCGTTCGGGCTTTTCCTTACGCTGAAAGCGTCTACAGACTCGCCTATCTTCGTAACGGAAACATACATTCAACTTTTCAAGAAGCTCATTGGCAGAAAGTAAACATACCAGGGGAGTGCTGATGATCACTCCGAAGCCTCCTTATCCGGAGGTGGATGGGGGAACGATCGCCATGGCCAACACACTTGAAATGCTGCAAAAGATCGCCGGAAAGGTAGAATTACTTTGTCTTTCCACGTATAAGCATCCTTTTTACATTACACGATTTCCAGTTTCTGTCCGGGAGAAAATACCGGTGCACAACGTCAGTGTGGATACGCGCGTCCGGCCCCACCACCTGTTCCGGATGTTGTACGGCTCCGGTTCTTACAGGGCTTCGCGTTTCTACAGCGGCGAAGCGGCACAGCAGGTCGAAAAATTGCTGGCAACCGGAACGTTCACGCACGTATGGCTTGAAAGCGTTTACGCCGCTGTTTACCTCCCGGTGATCCGCAGATATGGAAATATAAAAGTGATCCTGCGTACGCACAATATCGAGCACAGGATATGGCAAAACGTTATCCGGAATGAATCGAACCCGGTAAAAAAATGGTTGCTGCGCACCGAAAATAAAAAGCTGGAAGCATTTGAAAGAGACCTGTTCCGGAATGTGGACGGGCTGGTCCATATATCCCCCGAAGATGCTGCGTACGCCGAGAAAATTGACGGTCATGCCAGTTCCGTCGTTGTTCCTTTCGGTATCCGGACGGAAAAATATCAGCCGGTGGAAAGGCCCGATACGCGAAAATTATTTCATCTCGGAGCTATGGATTGGGAACCGAACCGCGAAGCGATGAAATGGTTCATAAATGATATATTTCCCGGAATGCTGGCGGTGAACCCGGAGCTGGAGTTCCACATGGCGGGAAGAGGAATGCCGCAGCATTTTTTATCGCTCCGGAGAAAGAATGTAATTGCGGAAGGCGAAGTGGCAGAAGCCGCGGACTTCATGAGACATAACGGAGTGCTGGTCGTTCCGCTCAGGTCGGGAAGCGGCGTCCGGATCAAGATACTGGAGGCGATGGCGATGGGAATACCTGTGATCACTACATCCGCGGGAATGGGGGGAATTACCGCCCGCAAGGGCGAGCACTTGTTCACAGCGGACAGCCCTGAAGAATTTGCGCAGCTTGCACGGCTTTTGAAAGAAGCTCCGGAAAAGTTCGTGGAAGCCGGTTTGAACGGCCGGAAGCTGATCCGCGAAGAGTACGATGCCACGGCGCTTGCAGAGCGTATCCGTCTATTTTTGATAAATTTAGCACCGCAGAACAATGCAAATGTTCGCGGATGATTACCTTTGACGATCAATTTTATAACGTTTGAGCCTGTCCGTTACAAATATCATTATCATGATCACCGTGCTGGTGTCGCTCGCTGCGTTCGCCAATCAGCGGTTGTTCGACCGGTTCAAGTTCAACGCGTATATGATCTTTCACAGCCGCGAAGCGTGGCGTTTTCTTACCAGCGCATTTGTACATGCCGATTTCCTTCACCTGGTAATGAACATTTATGTTCTGTACATGTTCGGTAATCCTGTCGAAGAGTTCTTCCGCTCACATTTTGCTGACCAGGGAAAAGGGATCATTTTTTACCTGTTGCTTTACATCCTGGGCGGAGTGGTTTCCAGCATTTACTCATTCGAAAAGCACAAGCACGATCTCTGGTATAACGCGGTAGGGGCGAGCGGCGCAGTATCCGCGGTGGTTTTTGCGCTCATCGCTATCGCGCCTACTGTAAATATGGGGCTGATCATTCTTCCCGGGGTGCGGATCCCCGGCTTCATACTTGGATTTCTATATCTCCTGTACAGCTGGTACATGGGCCGTCGCAAGATGGACAACATCGGGCACGATGCGCACTTTTTCGGCGCCCTGTTCGGCTTCGTTTTCGTATTCCTCCTGGACACCTCGCTGTTCACGGAGTTTATAGAGTCGATACAATATTACTTCAGCGAATTGTAAATGGAAAAGCTTCTTTACAACGGAAAGCTTATAACGTTGGAAGAAGGAACATTTCCGCTGCTCAACAGAAGCTTCCTGTATGGCGATGGTTTTTTCGAAACGATCCGGTTTGTATCCGGCGCTGTTTCGTTTGCGGCTGCTCACTGGCAACGTATGAAGGATGCCGCGGAGCTGCTGAAGATGGAATTACCGTTCCGGGCACAGGAAAATTTTGAGTCCGCAGTGAAGGAACTCGTCCGTGCAAAAGAACTTACCGCCGCCCGCGTACGCCTGCAGATCTGGCGTGATGCTCCGGGACTGTACCGGCCGGAGGGCGGAAGACCGGGCTACATTATCGCTGCCGGTAACCTGGAGGAGCAGGAATACAAAGTTTTCGAAAACGGTCTTGACCTGAAATATTATACCACACATCTGAAAAGTCCGTCGCTGCTTTCCACTGTTAAATCGACCGGCGCGCTGATTTATGTGCTGGCCGCAATGGAAATAGAGCGACCGGGCAGTGAAGACAGGATCATTTTTAATACCAGTAACAATCCGGTAGAGGCCACAAGCTCCAACCTGTTCGCTGTGCACAACGGAATGCTTTACACTCCCCCGCTTTCGGAAGGTTGCGTGAACGGTGTGCTGCGGAAAAAAATTATCGATCTATGTTCCGGCAACGGGATCCTGTTGAAGGAAGAGATCATCAGCCGGCAAATGCTGGAGAGCGCGGAGGAAATATTTCTTACCAATGTGATCGCGGGTGTGCGATGGGCCCGGTCTCTTGAAGGAAAAAATAGTTACAGCCACCAGTTGTCAGACCGGCTCGTGCGGCTGCTTAGCGAAAAAGCTCCGTGATCAGTTGAGCCCGGGATTTTCCGGGAAATTAGCCCACAGGGCGTACTTGTCTCCCATTGACGTCATCTTCTGCTTCCATATCTGGTTCAGGCGCTTTTCGATAAAGAGCTGGTCGAGATTTCCATTGCCGAGGATCCACGATTTTTCCCTTATTTCCGATTCGAGCTGTCCTCCATCCCATCCCGCGTAGCCTACAAAGAAGCGGATATCGTCTTTCTGAAGCGATTGCGTGTACATCATCGACCGGATCGTTTCGAAATTTCCGCCCCAGTAAATGCCTTCGGCTACTTCAAGGCTATCGTCCACCAGGGCGCCCAGGCGGTGTACATAATACAGGTTGTTAGTGTTTACGGGGCCTCCGTAGTATATATTCATTTCCACCGGGATCGGCTCGGGAAGTACCTGGTCCAGCTTGATATCGAGCTGTTTGTTCATAATGAAGCCAACGGTTCCCTGCTCGCCATGTTCCACCAGCATGATCACGGAACGCTTGAAGTAAGCGTCATGAAGCATGGGATCGGCGTAGAGCAGTTGTCCTTTCTGGATTTGCAAGTGTTCCATAACACTAACTTATTAATATTTTCCGGTTAAAAACATTCGATTTTTTTAAAAATTGCTTAAGAGTATACTATTATTTTTGAAAATGCAGTTATCTAGACACGGTTGTCGGAAACTGGAATTACTATCAAAATAAACCTGGCATTATGGCTAAATATTGTATTGGCCTGTTACTCTTTTTTTTATTTGTACCGATCGCATCGTCTCAGCAAGTCCTGGAATACTGGGAGAACGGCTCCCCGAAGACGGAAGGCGCGTTGGTGAACGGCCGGAAGGAAGGCGTGTGGAAGGAATATTACGCCAACGGGATGCCGATGTCCGAAGGGCAATACAAGGACGACAAGAGAACGGGAGTATGGAAGGAATGGCACGTTACGGGAAAGCAGAAGCTGTATGCCGATTACACCAGAGGCACTGTAAAGATCTACGATGAAACGGGTGCGCTGGCCGCTTCCGGCTCTATAAAAAATAATGTCCGCAACGGCAAATGGACGTCGTATTACGCCACGGGAGAGGTAAAGGAAAAAATGACCTACGTAGACGGAAAGCTTGACGGATTGTGGCTTTCGTACTACAGGAGCGGAAAAAAGGAAGGCAGCTTTTCTTACGAGCTGGGAAAACGCAGCGGCCGCTGGCAGATGTGGTACGTGAACGGGAAGCCCATGTCTGACGGGATCTACGCTGACGATCAGAAAATCGGTATATGGAAGCAATGGTACGATTCGGGGCAGTTACGCAGCGAAATAAATTACGAAGGCAACGGTTCGACGAAGATCTTTCACGAGAACGGAAGAGTGCAGCTGGAAGGAGAAGGAACGCTGGAGAACCGGTCGGGAAAATGGGAGAGTCATCATCCGAACGGAAAAACATTTGAAAAATCGGAGTATAAAAACAATCTGCCGAACGGCAAATGGTCGAGCAACTGGGACAATGGAAAAAAACGAAGCGTATCGCAGTATGAAGACGGCAGGATGACAGGCAACTGGGCCGCGTGGTACGAGAACGGAAAGCCGGAGTACGAAGGCAGCTACAGCAACGACCGCAAAACGGGCGTGTGGAAATATTACTATGAGAACGGGAACCTGAAGGAAGAGCACGACTACGCCACTGATTCGCTAAAACGGTATTACGAGAGCGGAAAGCCTGAAATGACAGGCCTCCTGGACGATACTATAAAGTATGGTACATGGCGGACATACTACGAGAACGGGCAGTTACAGGAAGAATCGTCTTTCACCGCGGGTAAGCTGAACGGCCGCTACCGCACCTGGTACGACGATGGAAAGCTGGAGCAGGAACGCTGGTATAAGAATGGCGGGAAGGATGGTGCGTGGGTAATTTATTTTTACAACGGGACCCCGGCCGCTAACGAATTTTATAAGGACGGCCGCGAAACGGGCGAATGGAAATACTGGTACCTGGGCGGAAAGCTGAAAAGCATCGTGAGTTATACAAACGATTCTACATGGATATGGTATGAAAGCGGCGCGGTAAAAATGCGCGGAAAACGTTTGAATGGCAAAAAACAAGGTGCGTGGACGACATATTTCGAGTCGGGGAAGATCATGGAAATCGCCCACTACCAGGCCGATTCAGCGGATGGCGTGTGGAAGACATTTTACGAGAACGGCATGCCCGAAGGAGAATATTCTTACAGCAACGGTGCAAAACACGGCGAATGGAAATGGTACACACCCGACGGAAAGCTGGAAATGACGGGAACTTTCCGCGACGGAAAACAGAACGGAAAATGGGAGCTGTATTATCCGAACACCGAGCAGCTGCAGTACACGGGATTCTACAAGGACAACAAGCGCGACAGCACCTGGACATATTGGTACGACAACGGCGCGAAATGGAAAGAAGGCGAGTTCCGCAACGATGAAAAGCACGGGAAGTGGAGCTACTATTATGAGAACGGAAAGCTTGAGCATACCGGAAGCTTCACGGCAGGACGCGAGCATGGTTTTTTTACAGCGTATTACGTGAACGGGAAAGTAAAAGATGAGGGATGGTTCTACCACGGCCAGCTCGATAGCCTGTGGCGGGGAAATTATGAAAACGGGAATCACGAGTACGAAGGTTCGTACAGCAAAGGCTCAAAGCACGGCGCGTGGACATACTGGCACCTGATCGGTACGGTGAAGGAAAAAGGCAGCTTCACAAACGGGATGCGCAACGGTAAGTGGATCGAATATTACAAGGACGGACAAGTGCTGCGGGAAGGAACATACAAGGACGACAAGGAAGAAGGCACCTGGAAATTTTATTACGAGCACGGAGTTCTTTCCGGCGTGTACGCGCGAAAGAATGATTACTTCCACGGTAAATACGCGCAGTACTATGAGAACGGGCAACCGCGCGTGACCGGGGGATACAAGAACGGCCAGAAGAACGGTAAATGGACCTTCTATAATAAGGACGGGGAAGTGACCCGTGTAATTACCTTTAAGAACGGAGAGCAGGAAGGCGCAGGCCCGGGCTTCTAAACGGACTGTAATTTACTCGTTCCCCAGCTTTATTTTTTTTGCCGCTCCTTTCAGCATGATCTCTTTCATTCCGCCCAGGATGGTACGCCAGATAAGATTAAAAAACGGCTGTACGCGCGTGCGGATCACCACGACATTTTGTGCAGTGTGCCCGTCCGCAGGATTATTTTTCCGTATAGCCACGGCATTGGCGAGGAACGAAAGGAACTTTTGTTCTTTCGCCGGGCTGCTGTCTTTGACTTTCAGCAGCTCTACATTCAGGTCGTTGTAGACCATTTCCAGCGTGCCGCTTGTGCCGTCCCGGTTTCCGCGAAGCGTAAATTTCGCATTGTGCAGCCGGACAGAATTCAGCCGGAGATTGGCGAACGGAACGGTGATCTTGTTCATCGAAGAACCGCTTACTTCTCCGAGATCAGCTGATGCTGCGTACGATCCATCTTCCGAAGCGAGATCAAAATCGAATATCGCTTTCATTTTTCCTTCTCCGAGGAACAGTCCTTCCAGGTCGATCACGCAGTGGCCGTTCTTCTGGAGATCGCTGCTGTCGTTGGTGATATTTTTGATGGTGCCGTCAATATCCGTAAATGCGAGCAGGCCTTCTACGCCGCTACGCGCCTGCTTTTCCTTATACGCTACGGACGCTGTGGTAAGCACCAGTACCGGCACGCGCAAGGTGAACGGCGCACCCATCAGAGCTTCGTTGGGATATCTTCCGTACTTGGTTACCGTGTCCGGAGGAGCCGTACGGTCACGGTAGATAAGGAGCGAAGGCTTCGTGGTGAACATTGTGTCAGCCGCCATAAGATTGTTTGCGAACAGTGAAGTAAGCTGGAAATTCGTAGCCCTCAGCATCGGAACCTGCACATGGTAAACGTCGATCTGCTGGCCGTTTCTCCGGGTGAATTCCGACGGATGGGCTGCCGGGAGCAGGCTGAAATCCTTTGCGGTTGCGATCTTGCTGAACGAAGAGTATTCCACCTCGCCGGCCTTCAGCTCGTACATCGAATCAGCTACGTAAGAGCTGATGTTGCGGAAACGCACGATGATATCCCGGGTATACAGCACCCGCGCAGGATCGCTGAAGCCGGTGCTATCGATGTCTATCTTCTCCAGCCGCGCCGAGCAATCCTCGTAGCGGAACCGCATCGTACGCTTCTCGTCCGAATGGCGGTAACTGAATCTTATCTTGTTCAGCACGATCTCGCCGATATGAATTCCCCGGATGGACGGGCGGATCATTTTCCAGAGCGGGGCGCGGGGAGTGCGGGGCGCGGGGCGCTCATAATGCCGGAAAAGGTCGATCCCGGCTTCCTCTGCGGTAATATTCGAAAGCTTTATTCTCCGCCCGAATACGAACGGAAGAATGGCGAACCCGCCGATAGAGCCTTTGGAGAGTGAAATATCGAAGGTCATCAGGGGCAGATTGCCCGCGGCTTTCATCTTGTTGTACCGGTTGGTGTCTGCGCGGATCACTACGTTGCGAACCGTTACGCGGCGTTTCCACAGGTTTACCGACACATCCCCGATCTCGCAGGTGTACAGGCTGTCGGATCCGGATACCACTACGCGCTGTATCCTGTCCCGCAGCATCGACGGCAGATACAGGCTTGCCACCAGCGAAGCGATGACCATTAAAAGAATTATAATTCCGGCGATCCAGCCGAGCGTACGCAATATCCTTCTCCTTCTTGTTTTCATATCACCATTTAACGGGAGGAAAGAAAAGTAGGTAATAGCCGGACGGCGGCAGCGTCGTTAAATATTATTAACCAGGGAATTATTTGGGCACAGCGTGGAAGATCTGGCCGCACGATGCGCGGACGCGAAGCTCTACAGGGAGCACTATTCTCTGCTGATCTTCGGGCACAGGTCCCTGCATCAGCCTGTGAAGAAGCTCTACGGCGCTTTCGCCGATCTCCTGCAGCGGCTGCGAAATGGCGGTTACCGGGGGATGAGTGAAGCGGAACAGCTCGATATCGTCAAAGCTCACCAGCGCTACGTCCTGCGGTATCCTTAGTCCCATCTGCTGTATGGCTTCCATCGCGTATAAGGCGACGGTGTTGTTGGCAGTGAAGATGCCCTGCACGCTCATGGGCGGCGACAGCAGTTCGGCTACTTCGCGGCGGATGCCTTCCTGCAGGTGTTCGAACGTAACCTCGCGCACCATCTGGCTGTTGAAGGCTACATGGTGTTTTTTCAGAGCGTCCTTATAACCGGTAAACCGGTCTTTCAGCGTGCTGAGATGCGAAGGGGAAAGCGTGATCATCCCGATCTTTTTTATTCCGAGGTTCAGCAGGTGGCTGACGATCACTTCCGCGCCCTGCCGGTTATCTACGGTAACGGATGGAAACATGTATTTGGGAAATTCGCGGTCCATCAGCAGGAACGGGATCTTTTGCTGCTCGAGCTTTTTGAAGGCCGCCGGGCTGTCGAGCGTAGATGAAACAATGAGACCATCTACCTGGTGCTGGTCGCAGAGGATGCCGATGAGCTCCGTTTCCTGCCGCGGATTTTCGTCCGAGCTGCAGATGACAAGGTGATAGCCGATATGCCGCGCAGCGTCTTCGATGCTCCTGGCGATCTTGGCGTAAAAAGGATTGGAAATATCGGCTACGATGAGACCGATAACATTGGACTTACCTGTACGAAGCTTACGGGCGGTAAGGTTAGGGCGAAAGCCCATCTCCTCGATCTTTTTCCATACTCTCTGCTCGGTTTCCTTGCTGATACCGTAATGTGCGGCCTTGCCGTTGATGACCATAGAGACCAACGTTTTGGATACGCCAAGTGATTTCGCAACGTCTTCGAGCGATGTTTTTTTCATTCTGGTAGTAAGTAATGGAAGGTGTAAGATACTTCTTTTCGGGAAGGATGGAATATCAAACTGTGTTTTTTACAGGGCGCGACTTTTTATAGCAATTCCTAAATCGGTTTTGGAATTATGGATCGAAATTCAGGTACGAACCGCTGTAACGGTATACCCTTTTTCGCGCAGCAGCCGGATCAGGCCGCCGGGACCGCCGAGATGGCCCGCGCCCACGGCAATAAAGGCAGGAGCTTCCTTCATAAACTGTTCGATAAGCGGTATCCATTTGCGGTTACGGTTGTCGAGCAGGCTTCCCTGGAACTGGCTGTAATCCTTATCTCCTTCGAACAGGGCATACAGGCTGTCCAGGTTCTGCGCCTTATAATGTTTTATCATTTCATTTACTACATGATCCGAAGCAGAAAGATTTTTCATCGATTCCAGCAGCATATCCGCCTGGACCTGCAGGGGAATGCTGTCGAGGATCGCCATCTGCTCCGAGACCGTTTCAAGGCCCGCGGTGGGTATTCCATGCTTCAGCGCAAGGCCGGCGAGGTGCAGCTCATACGATTCCGTTTCTTCCCCGAAAGGGCCGGTCATAATGGCCTGCTGAACGAAAACGGGCTTCATCGTGGCAAACATACCGATATCAACCTGCAGCGAATCTATCGCGGTCTGCCGGATGAAATCGTATTCCTCCGCGGTGTAGAGATCGGCCAGGGTACGGCCGCTATCGAGCATAACTTTGTTGAGAGCGCTTATCTGCCCGGCGATATCCGCTATGTCTATTTCCATAACGAGGCGGCTGGTTTTCTTCAAGGCTTTTTCGAAGGCCTTCGGGAAGAAAAAATCTTTTTCGCCGATGATATGAATGGTGCCGAAAAGATAGGACGGTTCCGACAGCCCGTTGCCGCTGATCTCCCATAGCAGGGAATTGTCGCCGGTGGCAGGTTGCACCGCCATCTGCGGCGTGGAGGGTTGTTCGCCGGACGTAAATAAAGAAAGCAGGGGAAGAAGAAATGTGAGCATGTGGTAAAGATACGGAAAGGATATTGGACATTGGACAATCCATCTTATCAGGTAGCATAAAGAGCGCTGGTCTTTGGTTTGGAAAATGAACATATATATTTCTGTAATCACAAATGAACATTCCACCGGTCTCAATACTCATACTCTGGACTCACTACTAATTGACTTTTTATGGCGGCATGCGGGTCCTCCACTGTATCTTTGCCGCCGGAGTGCCGGTATATTTTTGTACGGCGCTGCTGTTGGGATATGCTGCTTATAAAGTCCGTCTGCGCTGAAGCTCCGGCGGACAAAGGATGCCGTTGCGGCCCCTGCCGCTCACGGGAGATTTTATCATCCGGCGTTGTAGCGGGCATCGCGTGTTTAACATCCAATTCATCCGCCGAAGCGATAGCGAAGGTGGATTGTCCGTTTTCTATCAAAATGCCGCTCCTACGGAGCTTCAATTGAATCTCGTATTCACTTTCTATCAAAATGCCGCTTCTCCGGAGCTGAATGAAGGTCATATCCAGATTCATTCCCATTCACATATCCTGGTAACGCAAACCCAATCTAACCCTCTCAATACTCAATACTGAGGACTCAATACTGACTACTCAAGAAGGATTGTTAATTTCTCATTGGATAACTTGTTGATCCGGCAGGAAAAGCGGAGTAAGGGTTTGGCTACTTTTGGCAAAACAAGACACATGCTTGAACTGCTGAAAAAATTTGAGACAAAGCGGCCCGAGATCGTTTTTGAGTGGAAGGATTCCGAGACCGAGGCGGAAGGATGGGTTGTGATCAATTCCCTGCGGGGAGGAGCAGCAGGCGGAGGCACAAGGATGCGCCTGGGACTGGACCGCAAGGAAGTGGAAGCTCTGGCTAAAACAATGGAAGTAAAATTCACCGTGTCGGGTCCCCCGATCGGCGGTGCAAAATCAGGCATTAATTTCGATCCGTCCGATCCGCGCAAGCATGATGTGCTGCGTCGGTGGTATAAGGCCGTGATGCCGATCCTGAAGCATTATTACGGCACAGGCGGCGACCTGAACGTGGACGAGATACACGAAGTAATACCGATCACGGAAAGCTTCGGGCTGTGGCATCCGCAGGAAGGCGTGGTGAACGGGTACTACAATCCGCGCGAGAACGAAAAGATCCATAAGATAGGGCAGCTCCGGTTCGGGGTTTCCAAAGTGGTGGAAGATGTGCGATACACGCCCAACCCGCTGCGGAAATATGTAGTTGCCGATCTCATCACCGGCTTTGGCGTCGCCGAATCCGTCAATCATTTTTATAACCTGTACGGCGGAGAGATACACGGCAAGCGCGTTATCATCCAGGGCTGGGGAAATGTCGGCGCCGCTGCCGCTTACTATCTTTCGCAGGCGGGCGCCAAGATCGTCGGCATCATCGACCGCAACGGCGGGCTGATAGAAGAAGAAGGATTCACGTTCGACGAGATACGGCAATTGTTCATGAACAAAAAAGGGAACACGCTGAAGGCCGACGGGCTCATTCCTTTCGAGGAAGTGAACCGGAGAATATGGTCGCTGCCAGCCGAGATCTTTGTTCCCTGCGCGGCGTCGAGGCTTGTGCAGAAGGAGCAGATATCCGCGCTGATCGATAACGGGCTGGAAATGGTGACCTGTGGTGCCAACGTGCCTTTTGCCGATCCGCAGGTATTTTTCGGTCCTATTGCAGACCACGTGGATGCGAAGATCACGCTCATCCCCGATTTTATTGCGAACTGCGCAATGGCGCGGGTGTTTGCTTACCTGATGCAATCGAATGTGGACATGTCCGACGAGGGCATTTTTACCGATTGCTCCAGGACGATCGAAAACGCGATCCGGGAAATATATACCAGGAACAAGGCGAAGACCGGAATTGCGCAGACAGGCTTTGAGATCGCCTTGAACCAGCTTATCTGATCTACAATTTAACAAAGAACTAATCGTTTTAGCTGTATGGGAATCTTACTGCAAATCACAGAGACAGGAGATACGATCCTGGAAACGATAAACAACACGACAACTCCGCCGGCGGAAACGCAGGAGACCACCATCAATGTGATGGAGCTGGCCATCAAGGGCGGATGGGCGATGATCCCCATCGCGCTGATGCTGCTGGTAGCGATATACCTTATCGTGGAGCGGCTGATCGTGATCCGCAACGCCGCGAAGGAAGATCAGAACTTCATGAACAATATCAAAGACTTCATCCTGAACGGAAAGGTCGATTCTGCCATTTCGCTTTGCCGGGCTACCAAAACGCCGGTGGCGCGGATGATAGAAAAAGGCATCACGCGTATCGGCGGATCGATGGAAGATATCAGCGTAGCGATAGAGAATACGGCAAAGCTCGAAGTATACCGGCTGGAGCGGAACCTTTCGATCCTGGCTACCATAGCGGGAGCCGCGCCGATGATGGGACTGATCGGTACCGTAATGGGAATGGTGCGCACCTTCTTCGGCATCGCGAATTCCGGCGAGGGCGTAGTGATCGGAACGCTGGCCGGCGGAGTGTACGAGGCGATGGTGGCCACCGTAAGCGGTCTTATCGTGGGTGTGCTTGCCTATGTAGGATATAACCTTTTGGTAGCGCGGGTGGAAAAGGTCGTTTACCTGCTGGAGCTGCGAAGCGTGGAATTCCTCGACATCCTGCATGAACCTGCAAAATAAGCCGCTATGAAACTGAAAATGCGAAATAAAGTTACGCCGGAGTTTACCATGGCTGCCATGACGGACTTCGTGTTTCAGTTGCTGATCATCTTCATGCTGATGTCCACGCTGGTATCGCAATCCAACGTGATGGATATGAACCTTCCTAAAAGCAGCAGCACCAAGGCTTCCGCATCGAATGTCATCGTAGCGGTAGATCAGAACCTCAACTATATGGTAGGCGAGCAGACGGTGCAGAAGGAACAGATACCCGGCATACTGCAGCAAAAGATCGGCGAGAACAAAGATGTGACCGTAGAGCTGGCCATCGATGAGAACGTGCCTCATAAATACTTTGTGGAGCTGGTGGATATGATCTCGGTACAAGGCGGATATAAAATTGGCATTCAGACCAGTAAGTCGAAATAATGAACTTTTGCGCTATCCGGGCGTATACAGTAAAAATTAAGTGTTATGGACTCGTCCTCATCTGCCAGAACATACGGTTTTATCAGTTCCGCAGTCTTCTTCGGACTGATCGTGCTGATATTGCTGGTGGTTTCACTGAGCGTTCCGATGCCGGTGCAGATCCCGCCTGAAGGCATCGATATCGTGACCGAAATAGAAGCCCTGCCCGGCGGCGGAATGCCCAGCGGCGGAGGCAGCACGGCGCCTGAGGTGAGCAGCTCCGGGGGCTCTGTCAGCGAAAATGTGATCTCGTCCGAAAACAGTAGCAATACCAATGTAACGCGCCCGAGCAATACCACGGAGAACAGATCCGAAGGCACGAACTGGAACGATATGTGGAGCAATTCCAATAACACCAATTCCAGTTCTTCCGGCACCGGCGGAGGAAACGGAGGCGACGGTCCCGGAGGCGAGGGACATGGAGGGCGCGGAAAGTGTAAAGGCTGCTACGGCAGCGGAACTTCTCTCGGTAACGGCGATGCCACGCGGCTCATCGTACCGAAGGTGAACAACCAGGACGAAGGCGTGATCGTGGTGAAAGTAAAGATAGATAAGAACGGAACGGTAGTGGAAGCGAAGGAGTACGGCCAGCAGGGAACGTACGGGAACCTGAGCGAAAGCTCGTACCGCGAAGCGCGGAATTCCGCGATGAAAACGCAATTCGCTCCCGAGCCCGGCATCAGCGAATATCGTACCGGGTATATCAAGTATAATTTCCACCGGAACTGATCCGGCTCCCTTTTTATTTTTTTCAGTTATTTGTGGTCACAAAAAAGTATGATGACCTACAGCGAGGCGGTTGATTACCTGTACAGCCAGTTGCCGATGTTCCAGCGGATCGGCGCGGCTGCCTATAAGAAAGATATTATCAATACCCGCAGGCTCTGCGATCATTTCGGGCATTCGTACACCCAGTACCCGACCATACATATAGCGGGAACCAACGGAAAAGGCTCCACCTCGCACATGCTGGCATCCGTGCTGCAGGAAGCGGGAATGAAAGTGGGACTGTACACTTCGCCGCATCTAAAGACCTTTACAGAGCGCATCCGGGTAAACGGCTCTGCAATATCGGAAACATTTATAGCCGGGTTTGTGGAAGCCAACAAAGATTTCTTTTCTTCGTTCGATCCTTCCTTTTTCGAGATCACCGTGGCTATGGCTTTCGAATATTTCGCGCACGAAAAAGTGGACGTGGCGGTAATAGAAACGGGACTGGGCGGAAGGCTCGATTCCACGAATATCATAACGCCGGTGTTGTCGGTGATCACCAACATCGGCCGCGACCACATGCAGCTGCTTGGAAATACGTTGCCCGAAATAGCGGCGGAAAAAGCCGGCATCATCAAAGACGGTGTGCCGGTGGTAATAGGGGAACGGCATCCAGAAACGGAAAGCATATTCGAAAGAACGGCTGCCGGAAAGAACGCGCCCTGCACCTGGGCGGAGGATCAATGGAAAGTGCAGCAATACGGATACGTACAGGAGGGCGACCGCCAGTACCTGCAGATGCAAATCCGCTCGGGAAGCGAGGAAAAAACGTTGCAGACAGAGCTCCTGGGGCATTACCAGCTTAAAAATATCGTGACGGTGATGGCGGCGGTTTCCGTGCTGCAGAAAAACGGCTGGAAGATCGGTGAAGCGGCTGTACGTGAAGGGATAAAAAATGTGTGGCGGAATACGGGCCTGAAAGGCCGCTGGCAGATACTGGGCAACTCCCCGCTGGTGATCGCGGATGTGGGACATAATAAGGAGGGGATGCAGATGGTGCTGAAGCAGCTCGAGACATACCGGTATAAGCAGCTGCGAATGGTGCTGGGTTTTGTAAATGATAAGGAGATCGGAGAAATACTCCGGATGCTGCCGCAGGAAGCCCGGTATTATTTTACAAAGGCAGCGATACCGCGGGCTATGGATGAACAGGAGGTAAAAATGCAGGCGGAAAGCTATGGACTGTTTGGCGATGCCTATCCATCTGTAGAAGAGGCATTTAATGCTGCGATCGGGGATTCCGGACCGGAAGACCTGGTTTTTGTGGGAGGAAGCACTTTTATCGTTGCAGAAGTGGTTTGAAAATTTGGTAGAATAAATTTTACCAGTATATTTGCACTCCCTTTTCAAGGGAAGTTCTTCTTAGGGAGCTTAGCTCAGCTGGTTCAGAGCATCTGCCTTACAAGCAGAGGGTCGGGGGTTCGAATCCCTCAGCTCCCACAATACATCGGATCCCCATGACTACTGTCATGGGGATTTTTGCTTTTATACCTGTTCGGGAACCAGGCGTTGATCAAGGGCAATGGGGATTTCTGAACCATTGTCCTTGCTCGCCGGATTCAAAATCCGGGACAAGGCAACCGTAGCGGATGCTACGGTTATTTGTGAAATGCCACGATTATTCGTGAATGCACATAAAATTACTCTGCGTCCCTGATATGTGCATAGTACAACGCATTTCCATACATCCCGCCGTTGAGCTGCGCAATGGTATGCTGCACGATGGGGCCTGCTCCCAGCTTGCTGCTCCAGTTTCCGCCGCCTACTTTCCGCGCAGAATGAAGTACCTGGTCAGCGCCGGGACCATACCATACTACGTTGGCCGCATCGAAATCCGCTTCCCGCACTTCCACTACCTCTTTGCCGGCGCCGGCCATCCCATTCCGCATCTGCTGAACGCTGCGCGCGCCATCCGCACCGATGATCGAATAATCCAGGCCGACGGAATGGCCATGGCAGTTGAAGCCTTCCGCGTGCACGATCTCCACGTCTTCGGGAAGATTAGGAAAAGCGATGCGAAGCATGGCACGCTCGTCCATCTGGGGCTCTTCTTCATCCGAATCCGATTCACTTTCGTACCCGCTTTGCGGTGCCTGCTGTTGAGGCGCCGGAATTGCGGGCTCATCGGCAGCCGGTCCCAGCACTTCCTGTATCTGGTGCTGAGCTTCCTGCTGCGGCAGCGGGCCCTGCTCCTGCGCTTCCTGCTGGGGAGGAGGCGCATCCTGCTGTTCCGGCTGCTCCTGGGGTTGCTCTTCCTGTTCCTGTACATCTTCTTCTTCGTCGCTCTCGGAGTCCGAATGATGCGCGAAACCGAATGATACATATCCCGAACCGGGTTGATTCATTTTCTGGATGACGGCCTGCTGTGACTGTACATAACCGCTGTTATGTATCGCCCCTATCCGCGGATCGGGCGCTGCAGTGAATGCACCGGGCTGCGTTGCCGCTGAAGCATGCTGGCTGGCAGGTTGCCGGGTAGTTTCTTTTGCAGGGGACGATTCTTTCATGATACAGGCTGCAATAATTTACCACAGGAACAGATGAACCTGCGTTATGAATCGCCGCCGGAGGATGCAGCTTTTCATACGATATATTAAAAGAACATATTCTCTGCCAGAAAAGCAATTCGCGGTAGTTGCTATTCGAGCCGCGGGATAATCCGGTACAGCGAGATCACTCCAGCTTCAAAACCATAAAACTCATCAATTGCTGTAATACCGGGCCGGAATGTCTTTATTACTGCGCCAGGGACAGCAGCGGTACCCTTTGTGCGCCGGAGTGGAACGCAGGCGCGCAAAGAGTACAAGCGTATGGCCCGGCCCCGCGCAGAACGCAAATGGCGATGCACGGACCAAAAGCGGGGGGCGCCCAAAAACAGGAAAGCGATAAAAGGAAAATGACCGTAACATTTCTAACGCCTTTTCTGTTAACTGTTTCGGATCATCTGCGAGCTACCTGCTTTGTAATACCGGGCGCTTGTATTACTTTTGCCAGAGAACGACCTGACCGTGGTAAAGAGATTTGTACTAATTGTGCTTTGCGCATTATTTGCGTCGAAGGCGTCCGTGCACGGCCAGCTCTTTATCGAATTTACCCAATCTCCAACTACCATAGTAAGCTACACCGATCTGTGGAATTTTTCCGTGAATAATATCGGCCAGCCCGGTACGCAGACGTATGTGGATATCCTGCTGACCGAACAGAATACCGGCGACGTTTTCACCGCCCGCACGCAAAACATGACGGTGAACCAGGGACTGACGCTGTACAGCTTTGAGAATTTCCGGATAGCAACCCAGAAGTATGGTAACTCCGCAGCGGGAAACTCATTCCGCTCGTCGGGCATGCTGGGCGAAGGCCTCTACACGATCTGCGTAACATTAAAAAATCCTTACGACGACAATGCCTTCAGCCAGAAATGCCAGAGCTTTTCCGTTACAAAAGAAAGCCTGCGCAATGCGTCTTCCGGTACTTCGCCCACAGGCGGCAATAAGAATTTTCAGTTCCACGGATATGCAGAACTGACGGGATATTACACGAATCATGTTTCGAACTACAGTACGCTGGCGCCTAATTATGCGCAGCTGGTGCTGAATCCCAATCTGTCGATATACGAAGTGCCCATCGGCGGAAGGGTGAGCCTGTCTACCATGCAAAGCTCAACCATGCAGAACATGAATACATGGTCGTTGTACTTCGATGGGGAACAGTTCAAAAACATCCTGAAGAAGAAGCTGATGACCCTGATAGAGAAGAACAACAAGCTGAAGGATATGAACCTCTCCAGCCTGTCGGGCTCGATGAGCCAGCTAAAGAACCTGCAAACCACGCTGCAGAACCCGGATGTGCTGAGAGAGCTGGGGCAGCTGAAAGAGCTGGATTCGCTCAGGAACATGTACGACAAGATCTCCGGCGCCGATCTGAACAGCCTGAAGGACGCGGGGCTGGATTCTCTGCAGAACAATAAATATGCTACAGGCATGAAGGACAGCCTGTCGGGGAAGTACAACAATACGCATGATTCGCTGATGCGCATAAAAGATTCCGTACTTTCAATAAAAGACAGGTCGCAGGATTCCGTAATGAAGTACATGGCGTATAAAGATTCGCTGCAGGGACTTCTCGGAGGACTTTCGGAACGAATAAAGGGACTGGAATGGCTGGAGCAGAAACGGGCGGGGTATAAGAACCTTCTTGCGCAAAAAGACAAGCTCACCGAGATGGGGAAAAAGTTCGGCGTGGTGGACAGCAACGGGAATATAAAAGACCTGAGCTCGCTGAAAGACAATCTTGACTACCAGAAGCTGAGCGATCCGAATTTTCTGTACTCCAAGCTGAAAAGCAGTAAGCTGCTACGCAGGGTGGATAAGTACCTGTACGGATTTAAAACATTTTCGATCGGGATGGCGGCGCCGAACTTTTCGGAGCTTTCGCTGAGGAACGTTCCGCTGAACGGGATACTGGTAGAATACGAGATGAAGAATGTGTATGCAGGTTTTACGTACGGCGATCTGCAATCTGCATCGCCTACCTACGATGTAGGGCATGCCACCTACCGGCGAACAGCGGTGGCCGGAAGCTTCGGTTACGGAAGAAAAGAAAAAACGCATGTGCACCTGAATATTTTTCATGCGTGGGACGATACTTCTTCCATTAACCCGCGTGATTCCATTTTCCTGTACCAGAAAACACCGCAGAAAAATTACGTGGTGTCGCTCGATTTCAAGGTGCTTCTCTTTAAGGAAAAGCTGCGCATATCAGGCGAGCTGGCCGGATGCCAGACGACGCGGGATGTGACATACCAGGATTCTTCCATCCTGAATCCCATACCAACGCATAACCCGGATGAATGGCTGGTGAACATCATTTCGCAGCGGCCGGTGAGCACGAACACCTCGGTGGATTTTGCCTTTAATGCAAAGGTGGAAGGATTGCTGTTCAAGGGAAAAACGATGATATCGGCGGCGACCAAACGCGTGGGCGCAAATTATTACGCTTTCGGAACGCCCTTCCTGATGCGGGATGTGTTTTCGCTGGAAGCAAAGATAACACAGCGGCTCTGGAAGAACCGCATATCGATGATGGCATTCGTGCGGCGCAACAACGATAACCTGGACGGAAATAAGCTGCTGCAATCGGTGTTTTACAACTACGGCTTCGATGTAATGGTGAACATACCGAAGCTGCCGTACTTCAAGGCTTCGCTGATGCCGGTGAACCTGCAGAATGATTCATCCAGCTTTGATATGACGATCCTGAATGTATCGTCGGGATACAATTACAAGATCACAAAAGATATTATCGCCGCCAGCAACCTGAATTATACTTTCCAGGAATGCTCGTCGCGCGATTCGTTTTTCGTATCTACGGGGCATTTTGTTACGCTGAACCAGCTGTTCACCTTCAAAAATTCGATCACGCTGAATATTACTTCCGGGTATTTTAACACAGCTAATGACTCGCTGACGAAACATGTATTCAATCTCGGCGCCGGAACAGGATTTACGGTGCTGAAGAAGATCAATACCTCGGTGGGCGGCAATTTATACATGGCGAATACAGAGCTGAAGTGGGGCGGGTACCTGCAGCTGGGCGCGAGCTTCCTCCGGTTTTTCAGCCTGAATATCCGGTTGGAAACCAACAGGTTCGACAATTACCTGTACCAATCCTACAATCCCGATTACCTGCAGTTTGCCGGCAGGGCCGTAATGGTAGCACGGTGGTAACCGTCGATATCCGGTGTGAACTTTCCTTTAAATTTTTACGCGTAACCTCCGGATGATTTTAAAATGTTCCGTGTGACCGGTCATGATTTGATGCAGATCATTTACATGAAAATTACTGGTCTAATTTCCCGCAACTTATCCGGAATGTTTACAAAAAAGCTCATCAGATCGATCCTTATCATTTGTTTAATGGATCAGGTATCTTACTTTTGCGCCACCGAACCACTAAACCGTGATAGTAAAAGGAGATCGTTTAACGACGTCCTGCCCGCCTATTTATGCAGAACGTTACCCGCAGCCCGCAGTCAGGGCCAGTTTGCCATATTCCATACACAAGCATATATACAGGCTGAAGGCCTCCCGCCATTTTCTGTTTGAAGCACCAGCCGCTTTTCCGCAAAATATTCCATCCATACCATGAGAAAACATTTATTGATCCTGGCTTGCATGCTCGGAGGAATTTCCTTTTCCCGAGCGCAATTCGCCATTATGCCCATTCAGCCGCCGTCCAACTTTGTGTACGAGGACCTGTGGCATCTCACTGTGAACGGCAACGACAGCAGTTATAACGAATTTTATATTTCGCTGCGGATATATAACGAGCAGAGCGTGCTGGAAGTGAAATCCGAATCCAGCGTGTTCGGTATAAACTATCTGCCGCTGTATGTGAACAAGAACAATCTCGGTCCGCTGCCATCCTTCAGCACATTGTATTACAACAGTACATTGCTGCAGTCAGTAGTACAGTCGGGCGGATTCTTCCCCGTAGGAGTGTACAATATCCAGTTCCTCCTGTTCGGACGGCCCAGTGACGGCCAGTTTACCGAGCTGGCGGAATATACTTACCAGCAGGTGGTGGAAGCCTTCTGGCCTCCGATGCTGCTGACGCCGTATGACGAGGATACGATCGAAACGCCATACCCGCTGCTTACCTGGACGCCAGCCTACTTTGCCGCCAACGGGCAGCAGATACTGTATACGCTGAATATGGTAGAGCTGAATGCGAACCAGAACCCGTATATGGGTATTACTTCCAACCCATCGCATTTTACACAGGCCGATCTTCCGGGCACGGTACTGCCTTATCCTTCTTCGGCCATGCCGATAGAGCTGGGCAAACGGTACGCCTGGCAGGTAGCCGCAACGGTAAACAGCCAGCCGGTAGTATACAGCCAGGTGTGGAGCTTTGTGTACTGGGTGGATACGCTGGTGGATACAAATACAATCGTGAATAAGATGTACTTCCATCCCAAGCGGATAGAAGAGAATAAAGGGATCGAATACCTGATATCGGTGGAAGATTTTGTGCGATTCCAGTTCGACCAGGAATATGCGCCTGATGGAAGCTCACAGCTTAGGTTCCTGATCCAGGATTCGGAAAATGCAACAGTGTATGATTCCGATAATACCGGGTTGTATCCGGTGGCGTATGGCCTGAACCGTTATGCTCTCGATCCGTGCCTGCTCAGCCTGGATAAGAACGAGCCGTGGTACCGCCTGCTGTTGTATAACGACAAGAACCAGGGATTCTTCCTGTATTTCAAGCTCAGTCCCGATCTAAACTGTAATTAATGCGCTATGGCAAAAAGTAATAAAGATATTCAGGTTCCGGCTACACGCTCCCGCAAGTGGTTGTGGATCATAATTTTCGCCAACCTGGCAGGTCTCGCGGGGCTTTTTACCTGGACCCTATCGGCAAGGGAAAAAACCGGCTATGTGGATCTGGGGCAGGTGTTTTCGGAATTCGAAATGGCGAAGGAAAAAGAGAAAGAGATCCAGAGCATGAGCTTCAGCTATAAGAATACGCTGGATTCACTCGCGCTGGAACTTCAGTCGCTGGAGTCGCAATATTCCTCGTCGCCCTCGAAAGAGCTGGAGATGGCGATAGGAAGAAAGAATATGAACTACCTGGACCTGGAAGAAAAAATGCAGAACAGCCTCGCCGAATTTAAAGCAGAAGCGGATAACCAGGTATGGAGCCAGATCAATGCGTACGTGAAAGAATACGGCGATCAGAAAGGATACGAGTATATCTACGGCGGCAACGGCACAGGCTCGATGATGTACGCTAAGGAGACCAGGAATATCACCGGAGACGTGATCGTTTTCATCAACAAAAAATATGCGGGTGAATAAGGTTTTCGGAATATTTATTTGCCTTATCGCCTTTACCGGATGCAATGGAAAGCTGTCGCCGCGGGAATACATGCAATGGATGGAGAAGGAGGATCACGGCTTTCATAAAAAGAAAGAGACGGGGGCTGTCGTTTTTGAAATACAGTATAAATCGCCCGAATACCTGCAGATACAAAGCAACGATATGACCGCGCCGGAAAGTAATGAGGGAAATACCCTGGTGTACTTCGGGCTGAGACTTTCGCCGTCCGACGGAAACACCCCGGTACTGCAGTTGAAAATTGCCGACCGGTCCGAATACCAGGCGCGGATGGATTATTATGCATTCCGCTTTCGATCCGACATTCATGCCAATATAAACGGCAGACAGGTAAGCTGCGATTATTTTATCCCCGAGAACAACGGGAATATCCGTCCCGACCTGGATTTTACGCTGGGCTTTGATGTGGGAAACGAAAAAGGCGATATCCAGGTAGTGATCACAGACCGGGTATTCGGCAACGGAGAAATAAAGTTCCTGTTCAAGGAAGAACAATTCAAGAAGATACCATCCATCGATTTTAAATCATAAGTATACATGAAACTGTTACGTAAGAAAATTGTGCTGCGGTCCATTGCCCTGTTCATGCTCATCAACTTCGTGGGGCAACTGCTGTATCCAACCGCCGCCTATGCTTTGACGGGCGGGCCGTCCCAACCGGAAGTAACGCAGTTTGCGCCGGTGTCGGCCAGCGATATGGTGGATATTTTTACAGGCGACTTCAGCTATAACATTCCTTTGTTCGAGCTGCCGGGCCCGAATGGCGGATACCCGTTCAACCTGAGCTACCAGAGCGCGCCGGGCATGGACCAGGAAGCGAGCTGGGTAGGATTGGGATGGAATATCAACCCGGGATCGATCGTGCGTAACCTGCGGGGATTGCCGGACGATTTCGACGGGCAGATGATAGAGAAGGAGATGGATATGAAGCCGAACTTGACTATGGGCGTGAGTGTAACAAGGAACTGGGAAATTTTTGGTGGTGACTTGCAGAAAAAAAAGGAAATCGGAAGTTTTTCGCTGAGTCAAAAGGTATACTTCAATAGCTATAAAGGATTGGGTCTGACCACATCGCCCGGCCTTAACTTCCAAATGCAGGGAAGCGGAGGCAGAACAACCGCGGGTCTGGGCTTTAACATTTCAATGGATTCGCAGGATGGAGGGATCGGGGCAAATATTAATCTTAATCTTAGCCTTAGCAGAAGCAACGGTAAGCAGAACAGTGATGGCAGCACTACGATGAAGTCATTTGGCATGGGCCTCGGATTTAATACGAACAGCGGTATCAATGCTTCGATGAATTTTTCCAGGACAAAGAGAACCACATCTGTAAAAGGCGCCACTGAAACCAGCGCCGGAGCATCCGGTGCCGGTGTAAAAACAATCAATGACAGGTCCGGAGCTGATGCATCAGCTTCAATGTCGTTTGCCATGAGTTCAAGCACTCCGAATATCGGGCTGCAAATGACAGGTGCAAGCTTTACGGGATCCCTTACGTTAGGCTTCGCTGGTAAGCCAGCGGGAACATACGATTATAAATGGGGATTTGCGGGCTTCGTCGATGTAAGCAGTATTGCAAATACAAATGAAGATCTTCCCGCATACGGTTATTTGAATTACCATAATAAAACATCAGAAGAGGCGCTTACGGATTTCAACCGGGAAAAGGACGGGATCATCCGGAATACCACACCGAATCTTCCTGCGCCTGTGCTTACTTACGATTATTTTAATGTATTCGGCCAGGGAACGGGAGGAATGTTCCGGGCTTACCGGCCGGAAGTCGGTTATGTACATGAACAGAAAAGAGTGTCCTCCTCCGGGGGAGGAACTTTAGGATTCAATCTTCCTATGGAGGAACCGAAAAAACTTGGTATCAATGGTGCGATCAATTACTCCGAAAGCACTTCGGGAAAATGGGATGCCAACCAGAACTACGTATCCGGCAATGGATCTTCATCGGCAGACGAGTTTGCCTATTTCCGCAGCAAGCAGGACGACAACGGCCGCTTGTCCAACGAAGGGGTTTATTTCAAGATGCATGGAAATATGTCTGCCATGCCGACTAAAGAGCTGGATCATATCATGGGCGAAGACGCGGTCCGTTTTAAATTTGTAGGAAACGAATTAAAAAGGCAGCTTGTAAACGAGAAGAAAAACATCAAAGGCGCCATGACCAGCGATCTTACGTCCACACGCCGCCTCCGCAGCCAGCTGATCACCCCGGTATATAACAAAGATATCCTTCGTCAGGCAGGAACTTCCAGCCTCTATGAAATGGATGTCAGGTTTTACAACGATCAGGCATTCGGTTCCGAGTACGAAGATTTCGACGATATGGATCCTTCCAAAGTAAGCTCTGTATACGACCGCAGAGATGATGCAGGAAACGAATCGCACATAGGAGGGTTTATTGTGACCAACGCCGACGGCAGCCGCTATATATACGGCTTACCGGCTTACAACAACACTACGGAAGATCATATATACACCAGCAAGCCGGATGCTTACGGTACATGCATAACACATAAAGATCTCGTTTCGGGTACTCCTGTTGATTATCACCTGCCGGGTACTGACGAATTTAAAAGCGTGACCCGGACACCATCGTATCCGCATTCCCATCTTCTCACCTCGGTGTTAGGTACTGATTATATTGATATCGATAATGTTGCCGGACCTTCGGACGGCGATTACGGATATTGGGTTAAGTTCAATTACATCAGGGCACATGAAGGATTTAAATGGCGCACTCCCTATACCGGCGCGTCTTACGATGCGGGATCAAACGGAACGTATGAAGACGATAAGATCTCGTTCAGCTACGGTGAGAAAGAGATCTGGTATGTTGCTACGGTCGAGACCAAAACTCATATTGCAGTATTCGAAATAAGTGAACGGCAGGATGGCCTGAGCGCAGATGAATTGTTTGCTGCCAGCACAGATAAAGGTACCCAGAACTTATACAAACTGGATAAAATTAAGTTGTACGTAAAAGAAGAGTACAAGAATCAGGCTAATCCCGTGCCTATCCAAACTATCCATTTCGAGTACGATTACAGTTTGTGCAAGAATATCCCTAACAACAGCGGGAACCAGGATTTCAATAAGGATGTTCTCGGAAATAATATTACCACCGGACAAGCAAACGGCGACGGAAATATCAACGCAGGGGACAATGGCAAGTACGGAAAGCTGACTCTGAAGGCAGTATACTTTACGTATAAGAACGACCATACCGGTAAAAACAACAAGTATACATTTACATACGGCAATAATCCCGATTATGAGTATCAGACCAACCGTTACGACCGTTGGGGAACTTATAGCTGGTATTCTGACAACAGCGAATGTGATAACATCAGATTCCCCTATACGTCACAATTCTATCAGCATCCTTATCCCACCGATCCGAATAAACCCTTACCATCTGGCTTTGGCTCATATAGCACATATACCGATTCACTTAACAGGTATTTTCACCGCAAAACCGATGTCGCGGCCTCGGCATGGTGCCTTACCAAGATCGGTCTGCCATCCGGAGGTTCGATAAACGTGGAATACGAAAGTGACGATTATGCTTATGTGCAGCACAGGCAGGCAACGCAGATGTTCAAGATCACCAGCCTGGGACTGGGCGACGATCCTACCGATCCATATGAAAACCAGAATGACTGGATCTATGAATGGTCCTCAGCGCCGGAAAGCTGCGAGCGGAGGCGGCGTGTGTATTTTGCACTGGAAGAGCCTATCGCTGCAACCATAAGCGACTGCGATGTAAAGCAAAAGGTATTCGACGATTACGTAGCCCCGATGCTGCAGCCTGACGGAAGATACCAGGTATATATCAATGCCCGCGTGAAGCTGAGAGGAAATCTATGGGAAGACATCGGCGCATACTACAACCTTGATATCAATCCCGGTTGTACCTCCACCTGCGCCGAGTAGGATGTATATTCCAACAATGACTGTACGGATAACGGATGTCATGGCTACGGAGTGGTGTCCACTGCAACCAATGGATACTATACTCACGGTTACGTGACATTGGAAAACGCAAATGTTCAGGGCAGCGAGGTGACGGATTACCATCCCATCGCGGTGAATTCATGGTATTACATGAAAACGACCCTTCCGCGTATCCTGACGCAGATCAACGATCCGGCTGTGGACGAATCAGGCTTTGAGGCATTGAACCAGCTTGGGTCCCTGCTGAGCATGTTTACCCAGCTGGGGCAGATGTTCTCCGGCTTCAGAAGATACTGTTTCGATCTTACCCTGGCTGACCGTATCGATGTGGACCGCTCATGGATCAAGCTGGGCAGCCCGGATGGTATAAAATATGGCGGCGGCTGCCGGGTGAAAAAGCTGTATATGAAAGATGACGAGAAGTGGACGGAAGATGGTGAGGCGGATGTGATCGGGCAGGTGTACGAATATACCATGGAAGAGCGCGGTAAGACAATCAGCAGCGGGGTGGCCTCATATGAGCCTATAATGGGCGGAGACGAGAATGCGCTCAAGTATGCCAAATTCTATCCGCAGAACCTTCCTTTAAAATCAGCGAACGATCTCTTCTTCGAGTACCCGGTAAATGAATCCTATTTCCCCTCTCCGCAGGTGGGATACCGTAAAATAACGGTGAAGAGCCTTGCTACCGATAAGCTGAAGAAAAATCCAACTGATCCCGCCATCGAAGGAATACTGGCGACGGGAGAGACCGTACATGAGTTCTATACAGCCAAAGACTTCCCTACCATAGTGGAAGAGACCGACCTTGAAATGCATAATCCGAGTTATATCGTTCCGCTTCCATTGGTAGGTATGCTCACAGATAACCGCCTGCGCGCGAGCCAGGGATATATGATCAAGCTGAATGATATGCATGGAAAGCCTAAGGCGGTATATAGCAGAGGGATAAATAAAAATGGAACCTTAAGCCCCATTGAAACTTCGCGGGTGGAATATAAATACAAGATGAAGCCGCGCAGTTATGAGAACCGCGCAGTGTTCGAACTGGATAATACCGTCGATGTTCTTGTGGACGATCCGAACATGAAAGGATTGCCCAATCTGACGTCTGGTTCCAGTACTCTTCATGAGGCTATCGTTCAACCCATGATCCTCGGAATGGATTATGAATTCTTCTACGATATGAGGCAGGGCAGAACGGAAGCCGGAAGCGGCGGGCTTGACTTCAACCTGGATATGGTCGGCTTCGGGCCGTTCGAATTCCCGATACCGCTGCCTTGGCCTTCGTTCAATTATTCGCATGCCAAATCGAATATTGTTGTTACCAATAAGGTCATTCATAAAGCGGGGATCATTGATGAAGTGATCGCTACCGATGGCCAATCCGTTGTGCGGACGAAGAACCTTGTGTACGATCCGGTAACGGGAAGCCCATTGCTCACTGCGGTGAACAATAACTTCGACAAGCCGGTCTATAAATATGACATACCCGGAAGGCTGATGCATTCCGGTATGGAGGCGGCGTCACGAAATTCTTTGCTGGAGTTTTATACGCAAGGCGCCAATAACATCAATACATCTGAAAATACGGTTAAAATATCGGATGCCACCACCATCGTGAATCCCTACACCAATACGTCGGTAGCGCTCAGCGTGCTGCTTCCGTTGCTGGAAGAGGGCGACGAGTTTATCGTGGGACTGGAGAATACATCCCTTTCGTCTCCTGTTTATCCCCTTGATAAGCGCCGGTTTTATCTCACGGATATTTCTTCCGATCCGAATTGTGCCACCAGCTATGCCGGAAATACCTATCTCACTTTTTATGTAAAAGAAGGAGTAAGTGGTCTTACTATCAGCGGCGGCGGCGTGGATCCCGATATCCGCTACCACTACAAGCTGATCCGTTCCGGTAAACGGAACCTGCTGTCGACGCATATCGGCTCGATCACATCGCTTTCTACGGATGATCTTAACAATCCTGTAAGCATCAATTCAAGCCCGCTGAAGAACAGGATATCGGAAGACCTTTCTTCGGTAACCGTGGCAAATTATTTCCCATTTTTTGTCGACTGGCTGAATGATATCCTCGACAATACAGGTGCTTTGCCATTGGGATTCTATGATGTAGATAGTCCTCCGTTTGCTTCCACGCATCCGGAGTTGGGCGGGGTGGTAGATTATATAATTATAGGCCCGAGTGTTCCTGTGAGTTCCGGGTGTGGTACAGCATGTCCCTCAGTCATGACCACTAATCAGGGCGTTCAGCCGTCTGGCTATTCTGTTATTATAAAACTTAAAGATGAATATGGGGGCGACTGTATAACCTCTTCTTGTTTTGCAAGGTTATACGATGATAATGGGCATAGATTAGGCATATTAGATTTTTCATATGTCCCTCCCTGCTCGTTAAACGTTCAATATATGGGTAATCCACCTATTGGTTGTCATGGCGCCACCGTTTTTACCTGCCCGGAAGAAACTATTGTTCCGCAAATATTCAAGCTGAAAAATGTTCTCCAGATCAGCTCTTACATTCCATCCGATGTATGGAGCACGATTACTGCAGCTATGTACGCAGACGGATCAAAAGGCATCTGGCGGCCTTCGGTTGACTATTACTATAAAGACGACCGCTACCAGCAGGAATCGGGAGTTGTCATGATCGGAACGGACGGAGTCTTCGACGGGAAAAACCAGGACCGTTATACATACCTCTTCAACTGGTGGGCTTCGCAGCAGCATCCCCTTCCCGTAGAATGGATCATGAACAATAATATAACGGAGTACAATGTCAACGGCGTGGCCGTGGAGACCAAGGATATTCTCGGCATTTATAATTCCACGCTGTTTGACAAGAACCTCAACCTGCCCATTGCCATCGCCGATAACACGCAGAAAAAGGAGCTGTTCAACCTGAATTTCGATAACGACGGGTACCAGCCGGCCAACGGAAATGCGTCCGTATATTCAACGATAGCCTTTACCGGTAAAAACTCCCTGAAGGTTACGAACAACTACGCGCATCTGTGGACCTTCGGAAGCTCGTTCGGGCTTATTCCCGGCAAAACATACGTACTGTCCGCCTGGGCGGGTGGTTACAATATGACGATCTCCCCCAAACAGATCGACCAGGATTTCCCGGGCATGATGAATATCCAGGTGAAGTTCTACAACAGCTCGAATACACAGGTGGGCTCTACAGTAGCGCTCCGTCCCGGCGGCATGATCTACGAAGGCCTGAGCAATTCGTACTGGCGCAGGATAGACGGCGAATTTACCGTACCGGCGAACGCCGCCAAGATCGAATTGGTGTACACCAAACGAGAGACCGGTTATACCTCGGTATTCGGCAACCTGGATAATGCGGCTTATTTCGACGATGTGCGCATTTTCCCGGCCGATGCCGTGATGAAGACATTCGTGTACGATGCTTCGGATTTCCGCCTGAAGGCCGAGCTAAACGAAAATAACTTCCCCACCTATTACGGATATGATGCCTCCGGCCAGCTCAATGTAGTAAAAGTGCTGACCGAGAACGGCATCAAGACGATCAAGGAAGTGTACAGCAACATGAAGAAGCCTTAATGCCCGCGGAGATGATAAACAGATTGAAAAATAAATTAAGCGGCGCATATCCCTGTATGCTTGCGGGGGTTACCGTACTTCTGCTTGCGGGCGCGGTTCCCGTGAAAGCGCAGGACCTGGAAAAGGATATGCAGCAGTTTTACCGGGGCTTTATGAGCCAGCCTACGCTGGAATGCGAAATGGAAGTGAAAGCGATCGATAAGGCCGACAATTCTGTTTTCCTGCAAAAGAAGATACATCTCATTCTCGATAACAACAGCTACTACTACGATCTCGGCGACGTGATCTGCCTGTCGAACAAAAAATACGTGGTAATGGTCGACAACCAGAATAAGCGGATCGTGGTGGGACGGAACGAGATCGGGGAGGTGGATGCCCTGAAGAAGAAAATGATCCTCCAGAACGATTCGATCATATTCAAATCGCGCGGGCAGGTGGTATATGACGGAATATCGGGCGACCGCAAATCGTACCGGGTGCTTCATCCCGAACCGTTCATAAAGCAGGTGAACGTCGATTTCAACTCATCTACCGGGCATCTCCGCAAGGTGGAGATCATCTTCAACGAAGAGGCGGATACGGGAATTTCCAGCTCCGGGACGGAGATCACGAAGATCAATACAAAACCGGTGATCACCGAAAGAACGTTCGACGAATCGAAATATATTATTTCTGACAAAGGCCAGATCAAGCTGACGCCGGCATACAAGAATTATCACCTGATCGTGGCCGACCCTACGATCCTTTATAACCTAAACGCTAACAATAAGTAATCTGACATGCGTTCGATTGTAAACAAAATTTTCCGCCCGGTCATCGCAGCAGCTGCCGGCCTTTCATTATGCGCCACGGTACAGGCGCAGGTAGTGGGATCGCAGTCCACCGCCAAAGGCGACATCAGGACAGGCGCCAGCATGTCGCTCCAGGACCTGGACCCCGACACGACCTCGGCCGACACTTACGTGAGCAATACCAATGTTGTTCGCCTCGTTTACACGGGAAGCGAAAATACTGCCTCGGGCGCATACTACGGTACCTGGAAGTACAGGGTAGGTTACAAGCTCACCAATATGGCGGACACTACCGAGTTCATACTCGATACGCTGGAGATACGGTTCGGGCCGAATATGGCTGAATGTAATTTCGAAGATTACCGGTATTACCAGACCAACTGGAAATCATTCAGGGTGCGCGTTACTTATTTATGCGGTATTTCCGGAGGAGGAACGACCTGCCTTACAAATCCGCAAACATACCCGCTGCTTCCGTCGGATATAGAGCTGCAGATAGTGATGGAGCGCACGAAGATCCGCACCATGGAAAATCTGAACAGCGAGCTCACCGGACTCGAGCGCGGAACGTCGTCCGACCTGGGAATTTTTCCACAGAACCATCTGCCGATTGCGTGCCAGGCGCTCGACGAGTACATTACATGGAATACGCTCACGTGGGCAAGAGAGTATGAGGTAGAATGGGTATATATTCCGGACGGGCTTTATGTGCCTGCGCAGAACGATTATTTCAATAATTATGTAAGCAGCGTCTCCGACTATCATATGGCGTTCGATCTGGCCGAACCGGTACGTGTAAGCACCAACCAGCATTATTATACTTTGCCGAAAGAATATCCTTCTTCCGGCCGGATCTATATCCGCGTACGCCCCGTGGGACGAATTGTCAACACCGCGCTCGAGGATTACGATCAGCCCGCTTTTTATCCGTGGGCATACACGGTGTCGCTGCTGCAGGAAATGACGGACTTCCAGGAAGACCTGAACTGGCAGCGGGTGAGCACATTTGCGGAAGACGGAAAGTTCAAGAAAGTGATATCGTATTACGACGGACTGAACCGCACGCGGCAATCCGTAACGCATCTCAGCTCGGATAACTCAGTGATCATAGCAGAAACGTTATATGATCATGAAGGCCGCCCGGTAGTGCAGATCATGCCTTACCCGGAAGAATGTATCGATCTTTCGTATAAACCGGACCGTCACCGTGACATCAGCGGCAATGGATGGAACAAATATGATTTCGAGCTCGAAGCCAATAGCAGCAACGACGGAGAAAAGATCGGGACGGATGCGGGAGCCAGCCAGTATTACTCGGTGACCAATCCCTTCCTGCCGGCGAGCGATATTTACAGCTCCGATTATCATACACCCGACGCCGGTCTTTATCCATACACCCGCGTGGAATACCTGATGGACGGAACAGGCAGGACCAGCCGCAGCTCAGGCGTGGGACCGGTGCACAGGTTATATGGCGGGCATGATACCCGGTATTTTTACGGAAATACCAACATGGTAGAGCTGGTGCGCCTCTTTGGCGAGAATGTGGGAATTGCCGGTCATTATAAAAAGAACCTGGTGATGGACGCCAACGGCCAGGTGAGCGCGAATTATATGGACCAGGAAGGAAGGGTAGTTGCGACGGCCCTTACCGGCGAATCGCCTGAAGACCTCATCCCGCTGGAAGGCGCTGTTGAGGAAAATTATACCGTGGATCTTATAGCAGGGAATAACCAGCTGGATGAGACCAACAACAGCAGCATAATGGTGTATAATGTGCTGAACGTAACTCCGGGAACAGATTATAATTTTACGTACCGCCTTCCGTACGAATTCTTCTTCAGCACTGCCGGCCAGGAATGCCTTGCCTGCCAGTACAGGCTGGAGATCCGGATCGAAGGGCCGGGTATAGACGCAGGATCAGGAACAGTGTATGAGACCGTTCACACGGACAACGTTTCTGCATCGTCTTTCCCCGTGGACTGTCTGAGCGATCCGAACAGCTATTATGAATGGGTGTCCCCTACATTTATTTTTGAGCAGACCGGAACCTATACCGTTTATAAAAAGCTGGTATGGGACAGGCAGGCAGCGCTGGATGCGCTCACCGCAGAACTGATCGATCATTCGGGTACGGTGCTGGACAACTTTATCGACCAGTTCAAAGACAGCGTCGATATAAACGACTGCGACTTCCTGATGCAGAACGCAGGACATACTTACCCGTTTCCCGAGCAGTTTGGCGCTATAGCGGATAATGAGTGCAAAAGCCTGTTCAACCAGATGAAAGCTCAGCTGATGCCCGGCGGGTATTATCTGACCGATCTCGATCCCGTCACTCCGGGATTTCAACTCAATTCTATGTCATTCGATGTGGACGGATACGAAATAACTTCCGGATATGATATTCTACCGGATAAGATCAGGGACAGGTACGTTAATAATAATACGGAAACCGAGCTTGGCGTTACCTACACCATGAAGCTCCTTCTTGCCGACGGAACCGATCTCCTGGACCCGATGCCGGCGAACGACGACATCCTGGTACAGATGCTCCTGGATAACTGGCGCCCGGAATGGGCAGATATCCTGGTGCGCTTTGTGCACCCTGAAATATGTCACTACGAGGCGTGCATGGAGTATTCTATGCCGACAACTACTCCAACTGACGCTACTTCCTCGCAGGCATACGACTATCTTATGACGCAGGTCACGGATATCAACAGCCAATATTCCGGCGGCGGAAACAAATATCTTAACCCGCAGGGCAACTCCACCATAGATCCTTATCATCAGAACCCTTTCAACGCCTTACAGCAATTCACCACTCCGCTGGTCATTTTACAGGATCCGTGGCCGGCCGGAAGCAATACCGATCTGCAGCTGAAACTGGATGATTACAGAACGATCTCCGGGCTCGATTACAGCATCTGGGAATTTTCCCATCCCGTTACAACCATCAATCCGTCCGGAACGGCTTCGACAGGAAACGGCACGCTTTTCGGGCAGCCGTTCGATTTTAGCGTAACCGGGCCTCCCAGCGCAGGAAATATACTGTGGAGCATTTACCGCGGAAGCTATCTCCAGGCCAAAACAGAATACCGCCTCGATTCAATAAGGCTGAGAGATGCATTGTGTCCGTACCTTTCCATACCCGAGCGGATCGTAAAGAGCATCGAAAACCATCCGCAGGACCAGAGCGATATCGTTTCGCAGTCGGGCGACGTGATGGATAATATCTTTAATGTTCCTCCCGGCACTACTACAGTAAATGGCGTGGGCAATATCTGCTATGAAGGATGCGATTACAAGGCCGATCTGATCCTGAACAATATATTCGGCAACTGTTATTCCATGCTGGAGATCCAGGAATGGATGACGCTGAACCCGGGAACGGCGGCGACAAATATCCAGTCGCTGATCGACGACATTAAAGCAGAGCTGATCAATTTCTGCATGAGCGGCTGCTCGCCCTCATTCCCGTATGGAATGCTTACCGAAAGCCAGCTGCAGACCCTTTATACCGGAGGTTCCCTTACGGCCATGATGACCGACCTGGGATCGCTGGAAAGCGCGCTGGCCGCACAGGGACTCGGCAACTGCAGCACGATGGTATTATCGACGACGGTGATATCCGCCGGCGACCCGGATAATTCGATCGTGACCGGCACTGCAGAGGAATGCAAATATGTGACCTGCTTCAACTGTACGACCGATGTGAGCACCTATGCGCTTAGCTTCATCAACAACGTGATCGGCAGCAGCAGCCCGTTCACCCAGCCGGTAACCACTTCGGGTTGCGGCGGGGACGCGCCAACCTGCACATATTGCGGATGCGTGCCGGAAGAAACGACTGAAACGGTATCGTCCGTTACGTATCATTATCCGTCCAAAAGCTGGATACAGCTCTTTACCGATTGCGAAGGATTTACCACCGGCGATTGTGAAACGCCCAATATCGGCGGAGTTAATTCAGGAAACGCCCACTATCCGCCTGCAGGCGAGAGATATTACCAATACCCGAAAAACATTACGGAGCAGACCGGCGACCTGTGCTACCTCCGCTTTTATTCACTAAATGGTTTTGCCGAAGAACCCGTAGCGATCTCTTCCATCAGCGGCATCAACAGCATCGGAACCGTTTCCGAGCTTTCACCGGGAGAATTCACCGGGGCGATCAACGTTACGTATGAATCTGCCAGCTGGCATGCGCTTACCAGCTATACCGACGACATTTACTTCGAGCTGAACATGAACGGATGCCGTGTTTCCGAGCAATGCTCCACTATAACCGTGATGCAGCTTAATACCGGAGAGGATGAGTTCGATTACGGCGTATGGCAGGATAGCTGCGAAAGCCGCCTTCTGCAGATGGCGACACAGCAGGGAATCGCCGCTTACCTGGAATATGTGCAGAACATCGTTTCCGGCGAACTGGAAAATGTCAGCTGCATAGAGGACCTGCAGGAATCGTTCCTGATGGAGTACGCCATAAAAGAGCATCATTATACTTTATATTATTACGACCAGGCAGGCAACCTCGTACAGACCGTTCCACCGGAAGGAGTGGAGATCATAGGTGCATCGCATTTTATAGCCAGCGGCAATACGGTAGTGTGGGACGGGCTGACAGATAACCCTCATACATATAAGACCCGCTACCAGTACACTTCGCTCAACCAGCCGATGGAGCAGGAGACCCCTGACGGAGGACTTACGCTGTACTACTACGACGATAAGGGACGTATCACGCATTCGCAGAATGCTAACCAGTTCAATAACTCCACGTATGCAGGCGCAAGCACCGTCACCTCGTATGCTGTGGATGCAGTTTTCTCCGTTACCGAGTATGACGCGCTGGGCCGGATCGTTAAAGTGGCCGAGCGGCTCGAAGAATTTTTCCGCACCGGGGGGCCGGTTGTAAATCCTGCGCCGTACGGATATGATCCTACCGATGCGTCTGCTTCATTCACCGACGCGCAGATCAGCCGCACCTATTACGATTACGGGAATGTAATTCCATCGGTGGAATTTGAAGCGCAATATACTCGCTCGCGCGTGGCTTACACGACATACCAGGAATACGACGGGCCTAAGTACGACATGGGAATACACTACAGCTACGATATCCACGGGAATGTAAAAACGCAGGTGAACGAGCTGAACTATCTTGTGCATTTTGCCAACAGCCGCTACAAGCGCATCGATTATAAGTACGACCTGGTGAGCGGCAAGGTGAACGCGGTGCATTACCAGCCCGGGCGCAGCGACAAGTTCCTGCATAAGTATTCCTACGACGGGGATAACCGCCTGGTGCGTGTGGAGACCAGCAACGATTACCTGAGCTTTAAGACCGATGCGCGGTATTCCTACTACCGTCATGGCCCGCTGGCGCGGGTAGAGCTGGGCGACCGCATGGTGCAGGGCATCGATTATGCCTATACGATCCACGGATGGCTGAAAGGGGTGAACGCAGGATTCCTTAATGCGGAATACGATATGGGCAGGGATGGTGATGTGGTAACTTCGGGCTACAACCCCCATGAATGGATCGGGCGCGATGCTTTCGGCTTTGTGCTGGACTATTATGAGGGGGATTACAGCCCTGTGGGTTCGGGCGCCACAAATTATACTAACTTTATAGCAGCCATGCCAACGGGAAGCGCGATAAAGGACGGGCTGTACAATAGCTCGACAGGGCTGTACAACGGGAACATCGTTCGTATGCATACGGCATTGTCGGCGCAGGACGAATCGGTGAGCTCCCCCACCACGGCCAGCAACAGCATCTGGGCGGTGCATGGGAATGTATATCATTACGACCAGCTCAACCGCATAAAGGAGAATATCATCTATGAAGCTCCTGCACTGCATACCACCAAAAGCTACAGCGGTATTACCGCTTCCCTTAAATACGGCTCTCAGTACAGCTATGACGCCAACGGCAACCTAATGTCGCTGGAGAGGAACGGAAATACCCTTGATGCTTCCAGCGGATATGGCATGGATGATTTTAATTACGATTATTATCCAGGCACCAACAGGCTGCGTTATGTGGATGATGACTTCACCCAGGACGGATTGTACCCTGAAGATGTAAACAGTGGACAGCAGTTATCTAATAACTATACATACGATGCGATCGGAAACCTTATAAAAGATGAAGCCGAAGACATTGACAATATAGAGTGGAGCGTATATGGCAAGGTGCGCAAGGTGACACGGGAATCAGGCTCCGCAAAGCCCGACCTGGAGTTTGTCTACGACCCATCAGGCCAGCGCACGATGAAGATCGAAAAGACCAAGAACAGCAACGGCACGCTCAAAGATAAGGTCGACTGGATCTATACGGTGTACAGCCGGGATGCGCAGGGCAATATTTTATCGGTGTATACGGTAAAACGCGATGCGGGCGATGGCATGGAGCTGACCCAGGACGAAGTGGTGCTCTACGGCAGCAGCCGCCTGGGAGTATGGAACCGCGAGCGTTCGCTGGTAACCGGCACCTGTTACCCCGAGCCGCAGTACAGCATCACCAATACCCCGGGCAACGAGATCACCACCTGCAATGTACCCAACCAGGATACCCCGATGGATCCCCAGCTGCTGACCGGGGCAGGCAATCCCGATCCGGATGATGTGCAGATCAACCAGAACGCTTCCACTTTGGATGTGATGGCTTACCAGGTAGGTACTACGGAATTTACAGCTACTGAGAACTTCAATACCTCGCAGGTATCCGCGGGCAGCGCCAGCGTATGGGTGGTAGGCCCTGAATGGATCACCGGCAGGAAGCAGTACGAGCTGACCGATCACCTGGGGAACGTGCTTACAACGGTGAGCGATGTAAAAAAAGGCATCGGCTCAGGCAGCACGGCGGATTATTACGAGGCGAATATTAAAACCACCACGGATTATTACCCGTTCGGCATGCCGATGCCGGGCAGGAGCCATACCGCGCAGAAATGCAGCACTGTAACAACTACGACCACTGCCACCGCATACTCTTATGTATTTAGCGGGAGCACAGAAAGCTTCACGGGATTATCATCAGCCACGGTAAGCAATGTATCAGGCCAGCTGAAGATAGAACGTACCGGCTGCCTTGCCTGCAGCGGATGGGGAGCGCAGAAGACCGGTATCAGCCTTACCGGAGGAATTACCTACACTGTAAAACTTGATTATAACGCAGGCACCTGCGGGAGCAAAACGGTACGCGTACAGGTGAAGAACGGCTCGGGCACGGTGATAGCGACCAAAGATGTAACCGCTACGGGAACAGGTTATGTGCTGGTTCCGGATATTACCCCCTCCAGCACGGCGAGCTACAGCATCGAGATCATCACGCTCAATAGCGGAGGCTGTGATTTCAGGATAGATAATATCCAGATCACCTACCAGCAGAGCTCGGTGTCGCAGGTGTGCACGGGTGGAGACGGCTATGCATTCGGGTATAATGGGCAACTCAAGGATAACGAGGTGTACGGAGAAGGGAACAGCTATACAGCCGAGTTCTGGCAGTACGACCCTCGTATCGGTCGGAGGTGGAATGTTGATCCGGTAGATCAAATCAGTAGAAGTAATTATTCGACTTTTGGAAATAACCCAATTTATAATGTGGATCACGAAGGGGATGTGATTGATCCATGGTGGGCTAAAAAGGAAAAAGGAACCTACAAAGAAGGGCAAAGTCCATATAAAAATTTTGCAGGTGAAAGTAATATGATTGCCTTTCAAGATGTAGCATTATCTCTCTACAATAGCAATGACATTTTTAGAAACACTGTTCAACGATTGCATCATTCAAAAACTTATTACAAGGTTATCCAGAAGGATGAAATTATTCTTAATGTGGCAGGCAGATATGACAATAATTCCAATACAATCATTTTGAATTATTTCAATGTCGATCAGGCTACTCTCTTTGAAGAGGTTTTTCATGCGGGGCAAGATGACTATTATTCAGAAAAAGGGATGATTAAGAACAATTTGGAATTGGAGGTTGAGGCTAAGATTGCCAATTTAATATCTGGTATGCAAGATCAGACAATTACCAATGATTATGAGGCAATTGTTACTTATGTAAATACAGGGCAAAAAGGTGAGGACTTTGATAAAGAAGTAAATGTTTTGGTTGGACGGGTATACGATTTGTATGCGCAGAACGCTGGGGAAGAATGGACAAATAATAATAATCCAAATGACGTGAATAAAGATACTTTATTTGAATACTTACGGACAACTATCAATAACCAAAATTCTAGTAACGATGAATAAAATCTTGTATCGATTTAAAAAAGTTATGTTACTAACGCTGCCTTGTATCCTTGTTTATTCATGTTGTAAAAGGCAGGAGCAGGAAATTATACGCAGACCAAAATATATTGGTCCTACTGAAGAAGAATATTGTCAAAAACTAAAAAGCAACACTTATGGTAAGCTAAGAGATGGAACGGTTGAACTGGTTACAAACGATTTTCCTAGAGAGGGCGATATTGATCAACAAATTCTATTTGAAGAGATTTTAAAGGAGAAATTTGGGTTAAAACTTCTTCCAGTTTTTGATAGTGTTTATTATCCCTCTTGTGTAATGCCTGTTATGGATTCAGTTATTGCTGCAAGGTACGGCCCGAATGGAAAGGACAGTATTATTAAGGTAGTTAATCATATTGTGGATAGTACATTTACTGTAAACGCCGATTGATAATAGGAAAATCGGAGTAGCTCGCTCCTTGGGTAGTGTTATCAATTATCTGCTCAGCGTATAACTACCTGTAAGGGAGCTTTTTATTGGTGATAAATTTAGCGAAAGGATGCTTGTAGAGCATCCTTTCTTGTTTTAAAAGCCTTTATTTCGTGTCATTCAAAAATGGATGCTTACTTCGTGTTATCAATTATCTGCTATGGAAATTTTATGTAGATACTGCAAGTCATCGTGTAAGAAGTGTGGGCGTCAAAGTAATGGAAAGCAAAAATATCGCTGTTTGTCCTGCGGAAAATATCAGCAGGCTGCCTATTCTTATCCGGCGTGTTCAGAAAACTACCAGCTTCAGTTAATGACCCTGACAAAAGAAGGATGTGGGATCAGAAGCACGTCAAGAATATTGGGAATTTCTGTACCAACAGTGTTGCGATATATTCAGAATGCAGCAAGTAAATTGTTTGCTCCGGTCCCCAATCCGGGAGGCCGTTATGAAATAGATGAATTAAAAACGTACATTCAAACAAAGAAGCGTGAATGCTGGATTACCTATGCATTATGCAGAGACACGAAAAAAGTAGTTGCCTTTGTAGGAGGCCGTCGGACAAAAGTAAATATCCGGAAAGTAGTTCGTTGTTTACTTGCTCATGATGCGAAATCCATAGCAACGGATAGGTTAAATATATATCCTAAACTTATTCCAAAGAAGTTGCATCAGATCGGACGTTATCGGACTAACCGAATCGAACGGATGAATTTAAATTTACGAACACATTTAAAACGTTTATGCAGAAAAACGATATGCTTCAGCAGAAATATAACAATGCTGGAATCTTGTTTGCGGATTTATTTTTGGAGTTAATTATTATCCTTATCAATAAGCTACTTGACAACCATCGCAGCAGGGATGGAAGCGGTACCCCGCAGCTTCTGCACCGTAGCGAAGCGGAGGTGCAGAGCGAGGAGTATAAGCGGACAGCCCGCCACCGCGCAGGATGATTAATTTAAATAATGGATATACAAGCGGTGGGCTGCCCACATAACGGTGCCACAAATTATGCTACCTTTATAGCAGCCATGCCAACGGGCAGCGACATATACGACGGGTTGTACAACAACAGCAGCGATGGCCTGTACAACGGGAACATCGTGCGCATGCATACGGCATTGTCGGCGCAGGATGAATCGGTGAGCTCGCCCACCACAGCCAACAACAGCATCTGGGCGGTGCATGGCAACGTGTACCATTACGACCAGCTCAACCGGATAAAGGAGAATATCATCTATGAAGCTCCAACATTGCACACCACGAAAAGCTACAGCGGCGTTACCGCTTCGCCTAAATACGGTTCGCAGTACAGCTATGACGCCAACGGCAACCTATTGTCGCTGGTGAGGAACGGCAACCTGGCGGACGGGAATGGCGGTTATGGCATGGATAATTTTACGTATGATATCGATGATGCCGGTACCGATCCGACAAACCGCTTGCTGGGTATCAGCGACGCTTTTGCTCAAAACACGTTATATGCAGAAGATATAGACAATCAAAGCGCGGGCAACTATGAATATGACCTGATCGGTAACCTGATAAAAGATGTAGCCGAACAGATCAATACCATAGAGTGGAGCGTGTATGGTAAAGTCCGCAAGGTGATACGGGAATCAAATTCCGTAAAACCCGACCTGGAGTTTGTGTACGATCCCTCGGGCCAGCGTACGATGAAGATCGAAAAGACAAAGAACACCAACGGCACGCTCAAAGGTAAGGTGGACTGGATCTATACCCTGTACAGCCGGGATGCCCAGGGCAATATTTTATCGGTGTATACGGTAAAACGCGATGCGGGCGATGGCATGGAGCTTACGCAGGATGAAGTGGTGCTGTATGGAAGCAGCCGGCTGGGGGTATGGAACCGCGAGCGTTCGCTGGTGACCAGCACCTGTTACCCGGAGCCGCAGTACAGCATTACCAATACCCCGGGCAACGAGATCACCACCTGCGAGGTAGATAACCAGGATACCCCGATGGATCCGCAGCTGCTGAGCGGGGCAGGCAATCCCGATCCGGATGATGTGCAGATCAACCAGAATGCATCCACCATAGAGGTTACCGCTTACCAGGTGGGAACCACAGGATTTACCTCCAATGAGAATTTTAATACCTCGCAGGTATCCGTGGGCAGCGCCAGCATATGGGTGGTGGCTCCCGAATGGATCACCGGCAGGAAGCAGTACGAGCTGACCGATCATTTAGGGAACGTGCTTACAACGGTGAGCGATGTGAAGAAAGGAATCGGCTCGGGCAGCACGGTAGATTACTATGAAGTGAATATCAAGACCACCACGGATTATTATCCGTTCGGAATGCCGATGCCGGGCAGGAGCCATACGGCGCAGAAATGCTCCACGGTGGTAACCAGCACCACTACCCCGGTGATCAACGAGAACTTTTCGGTTACCCAGGATCCACTGCCGATCCACACGACTTATAATGCAAGCACAGCGGGATATTTTGTGTTCTCAGCGCAGACCACCGGCAAGATAACGGGCGGAGAGCTTTCCTGGACGCGCAACGGAGGCAGCACCCTCACCCGCGGAGTGGCCAGGAACTTCAGCGTGGTATCGGGAGCTTCTTACACGGTATCGTTTAAGATCAAGGGAAGCGGTGCGTTTACGGCGTTTTACCGGATCTGTGATCCGGGAAGCCCCTCGACAGTGTATTACCCGATTACTTCTGTAACGACCTCCACGTCTTATACGACCGTTACATTCAATTTCAACGCAAGCAGCAGTGGTACCTATATGTTACTGTTCCATGTGTTCGGAAGCGCAGCCTTTACTTGTTATATTGATGATCTGTCGATATCGCAGACGCAGAATGTGAGCACGACGGTGTGTGGATTCGGGGATCAGTATCGATATCAATTCAATGGAAAAGAAAAAACGGACGAGGCTTATGGCGTAGGAAATATGTATGATTATGGGATGAGAATATATGATCCTCGAATTTGTCGATTTTTATCAATCGATCCTTACGCTTCTAAGTATCCATTTTACTCACCTTATCAATTTGCCGGTAACAATCCTATATGGGCTAAAGATCTTGACGGTAAGGAGCAAGATCCGGCAATGCAAGATCCACTTAAAAATCCAACCTTGTCTCTTTCAAATGCTTCGGCTAATTATATTCGAACATTAAGTGTTCAGAAAAAGGTTGTTTGTGAATTACTTTATTTGCAAATAGAGGATGAGGTTCGTGTTTTAAATAAGGCAGACAAAATAATAGTTATCAATACTATTGAAAAGTCGATTGACTGGAGTAAAGTGGATTTGGGCCCAATTTTTGAACGAGAACTTAAATCTGCTGGAATAAATTGGAAAGAAGTCAGCAAAAGGACAATAGATTTAGCTGAGGGCCAAGTCGTGGATTTTATTATTGGCAAGATTGAAAAGACTGTTTTAGAAAAGTTAAGTCAAAAGATGGCTGTGCAGGTGATTGCTAAAGCTGTATTTTACACAGTCGGAGAATTTGTTAGCGCAATGCTTAGTCCAACAACAACAGGCGACGGAGACACACCAAGTGCTATTAACCAGGCTTCGGATGACATAAACACTCAAATACTGGTTGATCAAACAGTGTCTGCGCTTAACTCTCTTATAAATCCTCCATTGGAAAATTTCAAGAAGAATAATGAAATGAAAAGCGATGCAACAACAGTAAAAGTTACTTTACTTAAGAGATAATATGAAGAAGATAATTTTATTTCTGTGTTTTTTTATCACAAATGTTTTTGTGTTTACTCAATCATTTACCCGTGAGGATTTACTATTGGCGATTAATTCCATATCCAAGGAAATAGCTTTAGAGCCGAAAAATCCCACCAAATACTCAATGCGAGCCGAATTTTACTATCAATTAGGTGAATATCAAGCGTCTTTGGAGGATTATAATAAATCGATCTCTTTTGGACTAAAAACTTTTGATATATACAACAGTAGAGCAATTGTGAAATTAGCATTGGGGGATACTAATGGAGCTGAGACTGATTTGTTGCATGTAATAATGTTAAATAAAGAATTTGATGAGGCCTATTATAATCTTGGATTTATATATACAAACACCGATTTGGAGAAGGCCATATTTTATTTTACAGAATGTATTAAATATAATCGGAATAATATTGACGCATTAAATGCGAGGGGCTACTGCTATAGAAAGCTGTCTAAATATGATTTGGCAATATCAGATTTTACTCTGGCAATAAAGCGTTCTAAAGTTCAACGGCCTAATCTATTTTATAATAGAGCAAAATGTTATATTGAAATAAATGAATTTAAGAGTGCCTACAATGATGTTTGTTATGCGTTAAAATTAAATAGTGATAATAAGTATGCAAAGGAGATTCTTGGTTACTACTATTTTAAAATTGGTGATGTCGCAAATTCATGTAAAGTATGGAGTGAGGTTAGATATCTATCACAGGAATATTCCGAAATTTATGTATCGGAGTGCCGATAGCGGTGGCGAATATTAAGACCACGACGGACTATTATCCCTTTGGCATGCCGATGCCGGGCAGGAGCCGTACCGGGCAGAAGTACATGACAGAGACCACCACCACCGAAACAGAAATACATAACTCCAATATGGACGCTCCCACGGTGGGTGTATACGGCCCGTCAGCAGCCCAGCGGCGGATGACCTACGATGGCTGGTACCCGGGTTACAGCTCTTTCATCAATCATGAAGTGCAGAGCGGCTCGGATAAATGGCTGAAGGTGGAGAGCCAGGATTGTGCCTATGGTATGCACCAGGTGGTGAATGTATCGCTGAGCACCAGCTATACGCTGAGCTACGAGGTGAACCTGGGCACGGCCACATCGGTAAAAGTGGATATTTACAATGCGAACTCATCAGGAGTGCCGGTAGGATCTCCCACGACCTATACGATCGGAAGCACGGGAACGGGTTCGATCAGCCATAGCACCGGAGCGACCTATAACAAGCTTTATATCGTGATCCACCAGAGCGATTGCGGAGTGACCAAACGGTTTTACATCGATGATGTACAGTTGTACAAGAGTGGGCCTAGCTATGTGCTAAACAGTAATTTTACCAGTCCTACTGTTACCGGCACGCAAGTCACCTCGTTCAAGAATACGTTCGATGGCTGGTATCCGTTCGATTACTCGGAGCTGTACCTGGAAAATGAGAGCGGCTCTGACAACAGGATGAAGACCTACACCACGGTAAGCAACCACGGCGCACAGCAGTACTTCAATGTAACGGCCAACCAGACCTATACCATCAGCATGGATATTGATATGGGCAATGCAGGCTCGGTGACGATCTATGTGGCGGATGTGACCAGCACCGGCTCGGTGATCAACTGGCGCACGGTGGCTACCACCACAACCAGCCAGAACCTGAGCGGCACGTTCAGCACTCCGTATAACCGTGTGCAGTTCCAGGTAAGAAGGACTTCAAACAACACCCCGGTATATTTTTATATGGATAATATCCGCATCTACAGTAGCGTTACCACGGTGAGCCAGGTGGCGATTGGGGAGGACTTGTATAGGTTCGGGTATAATGGGAAAGAGAAGATTAACGAGGCTTACGGAGAAGGGAACCTGTATGATTATGGCTTTAGGATATACGACCCTCGTATCGGTAGGTTCTTGTCGGTGGACCCGCTGGCAAAAAGCTATCCCTGGTACACGCCGTATCAGTTTGCGGGAAATAAGCCTATCATTGCAATTGATTTAGATGGATTGGAAGAATATTATGTAGTTCGTTGGGTAGATGCTAAAGGAAGCCATTATAAGAGTGAAATCACGCTTAGGAAAGCAGGAGAAAATGAAGGCTCACCTAACATTGATCAGCGGATTCCTGAAAATACCGGAAATAAACAAGCTGTCATTATATACAGATTAATAGGTTCAAATGATGTAATAAAGTCAGAATTTGGTGATTTAAATAAGCCTGAATCAGAAGCACAGTTTATAAAAGTGTCCGGTAACAGCAAAAAGACCTACGAAAATTTAGCTGGTGATAAATACAAACCATTTTCAGTATGGGAAGCAAACGTGAATATGCCGATCGAACATCCACCCATTCTGCTCCGCGCATAAGACCAGGACAAGCCACTGAGATTAGGGGAAATGCAATAAAGTTGTGGGAATCAAATGAGCTTCAGTCTCATACTCTAGATGCACTTGATAAGGTAATACAAGCTGTCAATAATAGTACAGAAATTTCAAGAATTACCATTGATTATAACCAGACTATCGGAGATAAGGAGGGCGGAACTCAGGTTTTAATGAGGACTGGGGGTCCGACTGATGATTTTGGAAAGGCCCAATCCATGTATGTAGCGTTACAAGCCAACATGCATAAAATCAAAAACTACTTGAAAGAACGACTTAAAAATAAGGATATCAATATCCGCGTAAATGATCCGACAGGTAGTAAAAATCCAAATAGCTTAAAGTTGACATATGAATAAGTACAAAATGCTTTTTTTACTGATATTTTGCATAAATAATGGAATTTCGGTATCTCAAAATATTCATCCTCGGTATGACTTTGTTAATGAGGAAAGGGTTATAACCAAGGATACGCTTATCGTTGGTACAAAAAGAAGTATAAATGATAGCTGCTTTTATCTCATGAAGTTTGTGGATGACAATTTTGATCTTATCGTAAAGATGGTCTACTGTAAGGAAGCAGAAATCAAGAGGTGCTATTATCGAGTTCCTAGAAAAACAGTGAAATATACCTACGAAACGAACTCACCGTTGCCGCCGTATGAATTTGTTACAAAGACAGAAAAAGTATACCGAATAAAACGTAATTGCTGTAGATAAAAATCAAATTAAACTATCCTCACTGGTAAAAATTAATATGAAGTTTCTTCACCTTGAATCCGTACAAACTCAGAAATATTATAAACTTAAGTCCTGAGCGGCGGTATCGCAAATTTATTGCTGATGTTGCAAACAGTGAAGAAGTCTGGATTTTAGAGAATCAATCTGGAGTTTTGACGTTAGGAGGTGACGGTTATGACACTGTAATTCCCCTCTGGAGTGAACAGGATTTAGGAGAGGTCTTCAAAGAGACTAATAAAATACTGGATGTAGAGGCTTCTACCATTAGTATATATGATCTTATAGACGAATGGATCGTTGATGCGATAGAAGAAGGCCAGGCATTTGCAGTTTTGCCACTACCAAATTTAAAGGCTCCTGTAATAAAGCCGGAAAAACTAAAAGAAGACCTTGAGGATGAATTAGATAAGTATTAATAAGCAATGTAATTGTTTGATTGAACGGAAAATCGGTAGTGTTATCAATTATCTGCTCGGCGTATAACTACCTGTAAAGGAGCTTTTTATTGGTGATAAATTTAGCGAAAGGATGCTTGTAGAGCATCCTTTCTTGTTTTAAAAGCCTTTATTTCGTGTCATTCAAAAATGGATGCTTACTTCGTGTTATCAATTATCTGCTATG
>Ga0196970_1000149_pt1 | contig 107886 bp, 96 predicted proteins | sample S1v_513CmetaG_FD_148672 | JGI IMG/M metagenome (GOLD analysis project Ga0196970, IMG submission 148672) | Soil microbial communities from Anza Borrego desert, Southern California, United States - S1+v_5-13C | ecosystem: Environmental > Terrestrial > Soil > Desert | place: USA: California...
GCACCACTTGGCCAACCGCACCTTCTCCGACGCGGATGACCTGGAGCGCTCCATCCATGAAGCCGTCGACAATCTCAATCGCGAGCGAAAGCCAGATCCGTCGGCCGCGTTAATGGCGGCTGCTTAGCTCCCACCCTTCCCATGCTGCGCATGGGCCCTTTCCCTCCCCCTGCTCCGCAGGGGGAGGGAGTCTACGCACCCAACACCTCCTTCAAACTCATCACCCGCGCCGCCGGCAGGTGGACGCTGACCGTGGTCCCCCGGCCCGGCGCGCTGTCGATGTGCATGGTGCCGTCGTGCAGCTCGATCAGACGCTTGGCCAGCGGCAGGCCGAGGCCCGTGCCCTCGTGGCGGCGGGTCATCGACTGGTCCACCTGACTGAAGCGGGCCAGCGCCTTGGGAATGTCCTCCGGCGCCATGCCGACGCCGGTGTCGCGCACACTGAGATTCAGCCCGCCGTCGGCGGCGCGCGCCACGTCGACGGTCACCTGGCCGCCGGCGTCGGTGAACTTGATCGCGTTGGACAGCAGGTTCACCAGGACCTGCCGCAGCCGCAGTTCGTCGGCGCGCAACGGCGGCAGGTTGCGTTCCAGCTCGAGTGACACCGCCACCCCGCGCCGGCCCGCCTGCATGGCGACGAGATTGAGCGATTGGCCGACCACCTCGGTGACGTCCACCGGCCGCTCGTCCAGTCGTAGGCTGCCCGCCTCGATCGTCGAGATGTCCAGGACGTCGTCGATGATGCCCAGCAGGTGCTCGCCCGACTGGTGGATCGAGCGGGCGTACTCCGTGTAGCGGTCGATGGCGTCGGCGCCGAGGAGGCGCATCTCGATCACCTGCGCGAAGCCGATCACCGCGTTCAGCGGAGTGCGCAGCTCGTGGCTCATGGTGGCGAGGAAGGCCGACTTGGCGCGGTCGGCAGCCTCCGCGGCCTCCTTGGCGCCGATCAGCTCCGCCTCGATCCGCCGGCGCTCGGTGACGTCGCGGACGATGGCGGTGAACAGCCGGCGCCCCTGCGCCTCCAGCGTTGACACCGACAGCTCGATGGGGAACGGCGTGCCGTCGGCGCGGCGCGCCTCGATGTCGCCGGCGCCGCCGATGACGCCGTGCCCCTGGCGCAGGCAGACCTCCTGGTGCCGCTCCATCGCCGCCTGCGGGATCAGCCGGTCGATCCGCTGCCAGACGATATCGGCCGCGTCGATGCCGAACATCGCCTCTGCCGCCCGGTTGAAGCTGTGGACGATGCCCTCCTCGTCGACGGTGAGGATGGCGTCGGCGGCGGCATCGACGATCGACCGGTTGCGCGCCTCCGCCACCTGCAACGCCTCGACGGTGCGCACGTATTCGCTCATGTCGGTCAGCGAGCCGATGCAGCCATGCGCCGCTCCCGTGGCGTCGCTCACCGGGGTGGTCTGCAGGAACACCGACGCCGCCGTCCCCTCCGGGCCGAGCAGGCGGCAGTCGAGCAGCATCGGCACGCCGGCGCGGATGCAGCGCGCCCACTCCTCCTCCAGCCGCGGCCGGTCGTCGGGGTGCACGGCGGCGAACCAGCCTTCGGCCAGGATGCGCGCGGCCGGGATCCCGGTCATGGTGGCGAGGCGCCGGTTGGCGAACAGGATGCCGCCGTCCGGATCCGTCCGGAACATGCCGACCGGCGCCGCCTCCGCCATGACGTGGGTGAGCGCCTCGCTCTCGCAGTGGCGGCGTTCCGTCTCGACCCGCTCGGTCACGTCGCGGATGCTGCCGACCATGCCCCGCACCTCCGGTTCGTCCAGGAGGTTGCAGCCCGTGACCTCGGCCATGCGCCAGCGCCCCGCGCCGTCGCGCAGGCGGAAGGAACTGGTGCCGCGGCTGCCCATGGGCGAACGGGCACGCATGGCGAGATGGTCGCGCAGCAGGGGTCGGTCATCGGGGTGCACGAAATCGGCCAGGGGGCGGCCCAGCAGGTCCTCCGGCGCGTGGCCGAAGACGGTGCGCACGTTGTCGCCGACGAAGACGAAGGTGCCGCCGCGGGACAGCACCGCCATCACGTCGGTGGAGTTGGCCATCAACGCGCGGAAATAACGCTCGCTGAACTGCACGGGTCGGTTCCACTCCAGGTTCGCGGGTCGCGCGGCGGTACCGGGATCGGCACGCGGCCGCGCGAGTCCCCTGTACCCTAAGAGTTAGAATGTTACCCTGTGATGACCATCCTGCAATACTGAAGCAAACTCACTTGCCTCATATGCGGAATATCTCTGCAAGCACATCGATCGTCGGATCGGGTGCTTCCACCATGACCATATGGCCTATGACCGGCAGCACGATGACTTGGGAAGTCTTGACACGCGCAGCCAGCGCGCGGCCGGCCTTGGCCGGAGTCATGCGGTCCAGCGCGCCCAGCAGGAACAGCGCCGGACATACCACCTGCATCGCCGCCTCGGGACCGCGCGTGTAGGCGTTGCATGCCGCAAGGTCGATGCCGAGCACGCCCGGCTTCTGCCGCCCCATCAGCCGGCGCGATGTGGGCACCAGCGCCAGGCCGGGCGCTGCGTTGCCGCCCACGTGCCCGCGCGGGCCGAAACCCCAGCCGGTGACCAACTCGATGGCCTGCGGGTCGTTGTCGAAGGCCGCCTTCAGCAGGTCGGGGTGGACCGGCATCTTCTCCGCCACGCCCAGCAGGGCCAGCGCCTCCACCCGGTCCGGGTAGAGCGCCGCCGCCTCCAGCGCCACCAGCGCCCCCATGGAGTGGCCGACCAGCGCCGCCCGCGAAACCCCCACCGCCTCCAGCAGTGCCACGACCCAGTTCGCCATTTCCCCGATGGAGGTCAGCGGCGGACCACCCGAGCGGCCGTGCCCCGGCAGATCCACCGCCAACACCGAGCGGCCGTGATGGGCGAGGTAGCGGCTTTGCAGGTTCCACACCGTGTGGTCCATGCCCGCACCGTGGATCAGCACCACCGCGGGCAGCGAAGGGTCGAAGGGGCGGCCGCCGGTGTGGGCGAAGACGCTCTGGTCGTTGACGATCAGCTCCATGGCCCCCTCACCCCTTCATGGCGGCGCGCAGCGCCTGGCGCAGGTCTTCGATCAGATCGTCCGAGTCCTCCAGCCCGATGGACAGACGGATCATCTCCTCGCCGATGCCGGCGGCCTGAAGCGCCTCGGCGTCGAGCTGAGCGTGCGTCGTGCTGGCGGGGTGGATGACCAGCGACTTGGCGTCGCCGACGTTGGCAAGGTGCGAGAAGATCCTCAGCCCCTCGATGAAGCGCCGGCCCGCCTCGCGCCCGCCCTTGATGCCGAAGCTGACGATGGAGCCGGCGCCGTGCGGCAGCAGCGTCGAGACCAGCGAATGGTCGGGGTGGTCTGCCAGTTCCGGATAGCTGACCCAGGCGACCGCGCCCTTCTCGGCGTACAATTCGGATTCCAGGAAGCCGACGATCCGCCGGGTGTTGTGGATGTGCCCGCGCATGCGCAGCGGCAGCGTCTCCACGCCCTGGAGGATGTGGAAGGCGTTGGTCGGGCTCATGCAGGCGCCGAAGTCGCGCAGCCCCTCGGCGCGGGCGCGCATGATGAAGGCGGCCGGCCCGAACTCCTCGGCGAAGTCGATGCCGTGATAGCCGGCGTAGGGCTCGGTCATGGTCGGGAACTTGCCCGACGCCTCCCAATCGAAGTTGCCGCCATCGATGAGCACGCCGCCGATGGCGACGCCGTGCCCACCCAGCCACTTGGTGGCCGAGTGCACGACGAGGTCGGCGCCATGCTCCAGCGGCCGGCAGAGGTAGGGCGTGCAGAAGGTGGAGTCGATCAGCAGCGGGATCCCCGCCGCGTGGGCGATCTTCGCCACCTCCGGCAGGTTCATCACCTCCAGCCCCGGATTGCCCAGCACCTCGCCGAAGACCAGCCGCGTCTCCGGCCGGATGGCTGCGCGGAAAGCGTCGAGGTCGCGCGGGTTGACGAACGTCGTGGTGATGCCGAAGCGCGGCAGCGTGTAGGCCAGCAGATTGCGGCTGCCGCCGTAGATCGACGCCGAGGCGACGATGTGTCCCCCCGCATTCATCAACGTCGTGATGGCCAGCGTCAACGCCGCTTGTCCGCTGGCGGTGCACACCGCGCCGACGCCTCCTTCCAGGGCGGCGAGGCGTTCTTCCAGCACCGCCACGGTGGGGTTGGAGATGCGCGAATAGATGTGCCCGGGCCGCTCCAGGTTGAACAGCGCTGCGGCGTGGTCGGTGTCGCGGAAGACGTAGGAGGTGGTCTGGTAGATCGGCACGGCGCGCGCCCCCGTCGCCGGATCGGGCTGCTGGCCCGCGTGCAGGCTGAGCGTGTCGAACTTCAGAAACTTCGCGTCCGCCATGGACGGCTCCTCCCCATGTTACGGGCCGGGAGCGTAGGGAGGCGGACGAAGGGCGTCAAGGCACCATAGTCCCTCCCCCAGCCCTGTTGGGGGAGGTTAGGAGGGGGCAAGGTCATCCCGAGAATCCTAGCCCCTGGCACCCGCGCCTAAACACGAAGCAACAAAGATATCCAAGAGTCACAAAGCCACTTCGACCAGCTCTGGCTCTTTCCCGACGTTCGAGCACGCAAACACTCAAGTCTTTGCGAATCTTCTATATCTTCGTTGCTTCGTGTTTAACCGAGCCCGGAGAATTCCGGATCCTCGGGATGACCTTGCCCCCACCCTCCCGCTTCGCGGGCCCCTTCCCTCCCCCGGCCCGGCCGAGGGAGGGAGATTATTGCACCGGCTCCACTCCCAGCACCGTCTCCTCGATCAGCCAGTCGACCACCTTCGCCAGGGCTTCCCAGCCGGTGTCGCCGGCCTCGATGGCGTCTCGGTAGATCGCCACCTGCCGGTGCGCGCTGGTGCCGCGCGCGAGGATGCCGCGGGCCGCCTCGATCTCCGCTTGGCAGCCGAAGAACTCGGCATCCTCGCGGGTCAACTCGATGAGTTCCTCCAGCAGGTCCGGGTACGCGACGATCTCGCCGCGGCCGAAGTCCACCAGGCCATCGTCGAAGCCGTAACGTTGGGCGCGCCAGCGGTTCTCCTCGATGAACAGGTTCTTGTAGGGCCGCCACGTCACGTTCTTCAGCTTGAGGCGCCAGAGCATGCGCAGAAGGCAGCGGTACAGCGCCGCGATGGTGATGGCGTCGTCGAGGCGCGTGCAGATGTCGGTGATGCGCATCTCCAGCGTCGGGAAGCGCGACGAGGGGCGGATGTCCCACCACAGCTTGCTGGCGTCCTCGATGACGCCGCACTTCACCAGCACGTCCACATGGTGCAGGTATTCGCCGTAGCTGTCGAAGGCGTCTGGCATGCCGGTGCGCGGCAGCTCGTGCCAGACCGACAGGCGGTAGGACTTGCGCTCCATCACCCGCCCCCGCCAGAACGGCGACGACGTGCTGAGCGCCAACAGGTGCGGCAGGAAGTAGCGCACTTGGTTCATCAGGTCGATGCGCAGGTCGTCGTCCGCGATGCCCACATGCACGTGCATGCCGCAGATCATCAGCCGCCGGGCCGGCGCGCCGAGGTCGCGCGCCAGCATGTTGTAGCGGTCGCGGTTGGTGTGCTTCTGCGGCTCCCAGGCGGCGAAGGGGTGCGTCGAGGCGGCGATAGGCGCCAGGCCGTAGGCGTCGGCCACGCCGGCCACCGTGCCGCGCAGCCGCGCCATCTCCGCCCGCGCCTCCTGGAGCGTGGTGCACACCGGCGTGCCGACCTCGATCTGGCAGCGCAGGAACTCGGGGTGAATCTGGCCGGGCGCCTTCTCCTGGCAGGCGGCCAGCATCTCCTCGGGCGGGGCCGGCACGATGTCGCGCGTGCTACGATCGACCAGCAGGTATTCCTCTTCGAGGCCAAGGGTGAAGGCCGGTTCCTGCATGGATCAGTTCCGTGGATGGTGTTCAATGCGGTAGAGCGACGGAGGGGCGAGGATCGGCGCCAGCGCGTCGCCCAGCACCTGGGCCCATCGGGCCACGCCTTCGGAGTCCTCGATCAGGTCCTGGCGCACCTCGATCAACACGTTGGGCAGGCCGGCCGGCGTGGCGTGCGCCTCGATGGTGCCGCCCAGCGTGTTGCGCCCGGAGTACGGCTCATTGTCGCCGACGACCCAGCGCCCGTCCGCGCGCAGCCGTTCGATCAGCGGCAGCGGGATGCGCGGGTCGCGGTCCCACAGCACGCCGACGTGCCACGGGCGCGCGGCGCCGCGCATCACCGGCGTGAAGCTGTGGATCGAGACGATGGCCGGCACCACCCATCCCTGGTCATCCCGGTCGCACAAGCTGGCGATCATCGTCGCGATGGTGTCGTGGTAGGGACGGTACAGCGCGTCCACCCGCCGCCGGACGCCCTCGGCGTCCAGCGCGCGGTTGCCGGGGACGACCACGCCGTCGCTCACCACCGGGATCAGCGTCGGGTCTTCCAGCGCGCGGTTCGGGTCGATCACCAGGCGCGAATAGCCGGACAGCACCGCCGGCGCGTCGAATCGGGATGAGAGCAGTTGCGTCAGCTCCGCCACGCCGATGTCCCAGGCGATGTGCCGGACGAGCTGTTCCGGCGGCAGGCCCAGCGTGCCCAGCTCCCGCGGGATGGCGCACGACGCATGGTCGCACACCAGCAGGAAGGGCGCCGAGCCGTCGCTGTTCAGGACGCGTACGGCCGGCGGCTCGCCGGGGCCGAGCAGCGGCGGCGGCGGCTCGGGCCTGGAGGGCAGCGGACCGGTGACCGGGGTCTCGTACTCGGTGGGTTGGCAGGGTGAACGCATGCTCATGACGGCAACTGTATCGCAGGCGAACGAAAGGGCAAAGGTTCAGGCGGCTTGCCGAACAACCGGCAGACGGCCAAGTTTATTCCGGTCGCCGCCTGGAAATGATGCCCATGCCGAAGCCGCCGGTCTTCGCCCTGCTCCTGCTGGCGTCCTGCGGGCCGGTGTACGAGACGGCCTACCACTTCGTCCCGCCCGACTCCGCCGAGGGGCAGCGCTGCACCGCCCAGTGCCAGGCCGAGCACGCCACCTGCACGCAGTCCTGTGAACGGCGCGAGCGCCTGTGTCTGTCCGACGCCGACTCCCGGGCCATGCGCGACTACCAGATCGACCTCGGCGACGCGCCGACCCGCCGCCGCAGCCCCGCCACCTCCCGCACCTACTTCGACTATGCCGATCGCTACCGCGCGATCTGCTACGCCGGCGGCTGCAGGGACCAGTGCGACGCCACGCACCGCGCCTGCTTCGAGTCCTGCGGCGGCAAGGTCTCGGCGCTCCAGGTGTGCACGGCCAACTGCGGCTCGTAGCCTCGCAGGTTGGGCCAAGCGTCAGCGCGGCCCAACGCGGTTCCTACAAGTTCTACCGCGCAAACGAGCCATGCTGCCGACTCCGGTGGCGGAGGGCGTGCTGCACAGTTATAAGGCGATCATGCCCGACGCAGGTTCCACCACCATCGGCCACGCCCACGCCGACCGCACCGCACGCATCGCGTTGATCGCGCTGCTGGCCGGGGCGCTGGGAATCGCCTTTTCGCCGATCTTCGTGCGCCTGTCGGAGCTGGGACCGACGGCCACCGCCTTCTACCGCGTCGCCTTCGCAGTGCCGGCGTTGTACGTCTGGATTCGGCTGGAGCCCAAGGGCGGGCCGCGGGCGCGCAAGCCGTCGTCGCGGTCGGACTATCTGCGGCTCACCGCTGCGGGGCTGTTCTTCGCCGGCGACTTGGCATTCTGGCATTGGTCGATCAAGTTCACCTCGGTCGCCAACGCCACGCTGCTCGCCAACTTCGCGCCGATCTTCGTGGCGCCGGTATCCTGGCTGCTGTTCAAGGAGCGGTTCACCCGCACCTTCGTGCTGGGCCTGATGCTGGCGATCGCCGGTGCGGTGGTGTTGATGGGGCAAAGCGTCCGGCTCAGCCTGGACGCGCTGTTCGGTGACGCGCTGGGGTTGGTCACCGCCATGTTCTACGCCGGCTACATCCTGGCTGTAGGCCGTCTGCGCGCGGAGTTCTCCACCGCCACCATCATGACCTGGAGTGGTGCTGTCACCGCGCTGGCCCTGCTGCCCATCGCGCTGATGTCCGGCGAGGGCCTGCTGGCGGGCACGGCCTACGGCTGGGCGGTGCTGCTGGGTCTGGCGCTGCTCAGCCACGCCGGCGGACAGAGCCTGATCGCCTACGCGCTGGCGCATCTGCCGGCATCGTTCTCTTCGGTCAGCCTGCTGGTCCAGCCGGCCGCCGCCGCGGTGCTCGCCTGGGCGCTGCTCGGGGAACCGCTGGGTCCCTGGCAGGCGCTCGGCGCCGCCATCGTCCTGCTCGGCATCCTGCTGGCCCGGCGCGGCACACGGTAGGCACGGCGTATGAGGTAGGTGATAGACGCGGGGCTGTCAGTACACCTCACGGGTTGACGCAACCATGTTGCCGCGGATACTGCTTCGGCGATCAAATCATGACGATTGAATTATGAGGGGAGTTTCGAGCATGCCCGACGACGATTCCGCCGCGGCATCCGAGACCACGCGCCGCATTTCCGATATGGTGGCAGAGCGTATCCTCGACCGCATCGCCAGGGGCGAGTTGGAACCGGGCCAGCGCCTGCCCGGCGAGCGCCAGCTCGCCGAACAGCTCAACGTGTCGAGGGTGTCCGTGCGCGCCGCGCTGCAGAAGCTGAAGACGCAGGGCTTCCTCACCGCCGTGCAGGGCGGCGGCACGCGCGTGGTGTCGTCGGCCGGCGGCATGGACGGCGCGCTGACCGAGATGGTTCGCGTCAAGCTCGATAACCTCTACGATCTCGTCGAGATCCGCATCCAGCTCGAGACCTGGGCCGCCCGTCGTGCCGCCGAACGCGGCACTCCCGAGCAGGTCGCGGCCATCGGCCAGATCGTCTCGTCCATGGCGAAGCCGGGCAGCAACCGCAGCGCCGACGACATGGACTTCCACCTGGCGATCGGCCGCGCCGCCAGCAGCCCCGTCTACCTGCACGTGCTGGCGACGATCCGCGAGACGCTGGGCCAGATGGTGGAGTTCCACCATTCCGCCACATTCGCCGTCGACGAGGAGTTGATGTACCAGCACCATTGCGCCATCTACGACGCGATCGCCCGGCGCCAGCCGGACACGGCAGCCGAGGCGGTGCGCGCCCACCTCCTGTGGGTCCTCGACCGCTACCAGGAATTGGGCACGCCCTCGATCGCGGGGCAGTAAGCGCCCTTCTTCCCGCCCTTGGGCCCCGTTGACAATCGCGGGCGGACCGTTCACGTGATTGACGAACGGCCCGCCCGGCTCCCGCCGGCCCACCGAAGGAGCCTCCTCGTGTCCGTCCAGCCCGACCAGCTCCTGCGTCGCCTGTTCGACGCCGCGGTCCGCGCGGTGTCGGCCGAAACCCGCGTTCCCCCGGCCCTGCCGCAGCCGCCCAAGGGCCGCACCGTGGTGGTCGGCGCCGGCAAAGCCGCCGCCTCCATGGCGAAAGCGGTGGAGGAGCATTGGAGCGGCCCGCTCTCCGGCCTCATCGTCACGCGCTACGGCCACGGCGTGCCGACCAGGCACATCGAGGTGCGGGAGGCCGGCCACCCCCTGCCCGACGCGGCCGGCACCAAGGCCGCCGAGCACATCCTGGAGCTGGCCTCCGGCCTCGGCCCCGACGATCTGCTGCTGTGCCTGATCTCCGGCGGCGGCTCGGCGCTGCTGGCGCTCCCCGCCCCGGGACTGACGCTGGAGGACAAGCGCCGCGTCGGGCGCGACCTGCTGCACTCGGGCGCCACGATCTCCGAGATGAACTGCGTGCGCCGCCACCTTTCCGCCATCAAGGGCGGGCGGCTGGCACTGGCGGCGCATCCCGCACGGGTGGTGTCGCTGCTGGTCTCCGACGTGCCGGGCGATGACCCGACGGTGATCGCCTCGGGCCCCACCGTGCCCGACCCGACGACGCTGGCCGACGCCCGCGCGGTGCTGGCGCGCTATGGCATCGATCCGCCCGACGCCGTGCGCCGCCACCTGGAGAACCCGGCGTCGGAGACACCCAAACCCGGCGATCCGCGCTTGGCCGGCGCCGAGGCGATCATGATCGCCAAGCCGCTGGACGCGCTGGAAGCCGCGGCGGCGGAAGCGCGGGCCGCCGGCATCACGCCGCTGATCCTCGGCGACTCCATCGAGGGCGAGGCGCGCGAGGTCGGCCGCGCACTGGCCGGCATGGCGCTGTCCTGCGCCTGGCACGGCCACCCGCTGGAGCCGCCCTGCGTGCTGCTGTCGGGCGGCGAAACCACCGTCACGGTGCGCGGCCAGGGCCGCGGCGGCCGCAACGCGGAGTGCGCGCTGGGCATGGCGCTCGGCCTCGCCGGCGCGCCGAACATCCACGCCATCGCCGGCGACACCGACGGCATCGACGGCACCGAGGACAACGCCGGCGCGCTGATCGGCCCGGAGACCCTGGCCCGCGCCCGCGCGGCGGGGCTTGATCCGCAGGCGATGCTGGGCAACAACGATGCCTATGGACTGTTCGCGGCGTTGGGGGATCTCGTGGTCACAGGCCCGACCCTCACCAACGTGAACGACTTCCGCGCCCTCCTCGTCTCCTCCCGCCAGCGCTGAGTTCTCGTCGCCGGCCGCCGATCAGGAAAGAAGACCATGAATCACAAAGGCAGCCCGATCCGCCGCTTCCGCTCGACCAAGGTCGTCGCCACGCTGGGCCCGTCGTCCTCGACACCGGAGATGATCCGTTCGCTGTTCGAGGCCGGGGTGGACGTCTTCCGCCTGAACTTCAGCCACGGCAGCCACGATGACCACGGCGCACGCGTCAAGGCGATCCGCGCGCTCGAACAGGAGACCGGCCGCCCGATCGCCATCATGGCCGATCTGCAAGGCCCCAAGCTGCGCCTGGGCACCTTCGCCAACGGCCCGATCGAGCTGACGCCGGGCCAGAGCTTCCGCCTCGACCTGACCAAGGAGCCCGGCGATACCACCCGTGTGGGCATGCCCCACCCCGAGATCTTCGCGGCATTGGAGCCGGAGGCCGAGCTGCTGCTGGACGACGGCAAGGTGCGGCTGCGCGTCGTGTCGTGCGGCCCCGACCACGCCGACACCGTCGTGGTGTCAGGCACGCGCCTGTCCGACCGCAAGGGCGTCAACGTGCCGGGCGTGGTGCTGCCGCTGTCGCCCCTGACCGAGAAGGACCGCGCCGATCTCGCCTTCGCGCTCGACCAGGGGGTGGACTGGGTGGCGCTCAGCTTCGTGCAGCGTCCCGAGGACGTGGCGGAAGGACGCAAGCTGGTCGCCGGCCGTGCCGCACTGCTGTGCAAGATGGAGAAGCCGCAGGCCATCCAGCACCTCGACCAGATCATCGAACTGTCGGACGGGCTGATGGTGGCGCGTGGCGACCTGGGTGTCGAGATGCCGCCCGAGGACGTGCCGTCGATCCAGAAGCGCATCGTCCGCGAGGCGCGCCGGGCCGGCAAGCCGGTGATCGTCGCCACGCAGATGCTGGAGTCGATGATCGCGGCCCCGGCGCCGACGCGTGCCGAGGCGTCGGACGTGGCGACCGCGGTGTTCGACGGGGCCGACGCGGTGATGCTGTCGGCCGAGACGGCGTCCGGCGCCTACCCCATCGATGCGGTGTCGATCATGGACCGCATCGCCCGGCGGGTGGAGCACGACCCGCTCTACCGTACCATCATGGACGCCCAGCACCCCGACCCGCAGCAGACCGCTGCCGACGCCATCACCGCCGCGGCGCACCAGGTGGCGCACACGGTGCAGGCGGCGGCGATCGTCACCTACACCACGTCCGGCTCGACCACGCTGCGCGCCGCCCGCGAACGGCCGGAGGTGCCGATCCTCTGCCTGACCGCCAGCATGGAGACGGCGCGCCGCCTGCAACTGGCGTACGGCGTGCACAGCGTGCGCACCGAGGACGTCGCCAGCTTCTCGGAGATGGTGCAGAAGGCCGCCCGCATCGCCCACGACGACGGACTGGCGATGGAAGGCCAGCGCCTCGTCATCACCGCCGGCGTCCCCTTCGGCACCCCCGGCAACACCAACACCCTGCGTATCGCCTGGGTGGACGCGTCGTAACGGAGATCAGGCCGTCCCTCACCGCCCCCGCGCCAGCATCCCCGGCGTATACCCGAAGCTGCGCTTGAACAGCCGCGTCAGGTGCGCCTGGTCGGCGAAGCCGGCATCGGCCGCCGCCTCGGCGATGGGCCGGCCGACACCGATCAGCGCGTGCGCGCGGGCGAGCCGAAGCTGCATCTGCCACGCGTGCGGCGGCAGGCCATAGGCGCGGCGGAAGGCACGCAGCAGGCGGAAACGCCCCACCCCGGTCGCCGCCTCCAGGTCGGCCAGCGTCACCGGCTCGGCCAGGCGGTCGGCGAGGTAATCGCGCACGGTGCGCGCCACGCCGGGGTCGGCTCCCGGTGCAGAGCCCCGCGGCCGGTCGGCGCCGTGCGCGCGGATCAGGTAGGCCAGTGCCGCCACCGCGCGGCTCCCGCGCTCCAGCGGCGAGGATCCGCGCACGCTGCGGAAGAAGGCGGCGAAGCGGCGCACCGCCTGCGCGTCGTCGATGACTCCCGCCGCAAAGTCCGGCGGGCCAGCGGCGCCCTCGTCCAGTTCGGCGCGCAGCGTGGCCAGCACGTCGGCCGGCACGTGCACCGTCCAGTAGGACCAGCCGCCCTCGTCCGCCTCGCCGGTGTGCACCTCGCCAGGGTCGGCGAGGCACAGCGTGCCGGCCGGCGCCACCAGCCGGTCGCGGCGGTAGATGAAACGGTTGGCGCCGCGCGTCACCAGCCCGAACGTGTAGTCGTCGTGGAAATGGCGCGGAAAGCGGCGGCGGCGGAAGTCGGCGCGCAGCACCTCGACGCCGCCCAGCACGTCGGCGTCACGCCAGCACTCGACCCGGTCTGCGCCTGGATCCATGCGGCCCTCCCTCACGGCACCCGCGCCGTGGCCTTGAAGCCTCACGGCGCTCGCGCCGTGGCTTTGAAAAAGGTGTAGCAGAAAACGCCCTCCCCGTCCGCATCGGTCGCCAGCAGATCGGCGATGCCGCTCTCCCAGGCCGAGGGGGAGAAGCCGGAGGCCAGCGCCGCCTCGCGCACGCCGTCCACCATCGGCACGATGATGCGGCGGACGAAGCCCTCACGCAGGGCCGGGTCGCCGGCATCGGCATAGACCAGCCGCGGCGACACCCGCACGTCCGTGAACCCCGCTCGGGTCAGCAACCCGTACAGGCGCCGCCCGATCATCGGGTCGCCGCCCAGCCGCCGTTGTCCTGTCACCAGCGCCTCCCACACCGCCAGTGCTGCCGGCGTCTCGGGATGGAAGCGGCAGGAGCCGTGGTCGCCCTCCACCACCACGATAGAGCCGCCGGGGCGCACCATCCGGCGCAGTACGGCCAGCGCCTCGCCAGGGTGCGTCAGGTGCTCCAGCAGGAAGCAGACGAAGGCATGGTCGAAGCTGTCGGGCGGGAACGGTTCGGCCAGCAGGTCGCCCTGCCGGAACGCCGCCTTGCCTCCCAGCCGCTCCCGCGCCAATGCCAGTTGCCCGGCATCGATGTCCATGCAGGTCAGCCGGATGCCGGGGCTGGACTCCAGCAGCACCGCCGTCTGGCCGCCGGTGCCGCAGCCCGGCTCCAGCACCCGGCTGCCGGGCGGGAACGCCGTGTCTGCGTGCAGGAGTGCGCGCAGGATCGCCGCCTGGTCGGACAGGCGTTCCGCCTCGCGCGTCGAATAGCCGTGAACATAGCCGCCCATCTCTGGTCCTCCCGATCGACGAGGAAACCGTATCTGGCGGGCGACCGACCGTCTTGAATGTTATTGCGGGATCAGAGCGGCGAGCCGGCGAGTTCCTGGCGCAGCTTGGAGACCTGCTCGCGCACGCCTTCCATGTGCGGGTTGATCGCCAAGGCCCCCTCGAAGGCCTTGAGCGCCCCCGCTGGCTCCTCGACCGACAGGTAGATCAGGCCAAGGCCGGCGAGCGCCGCGAAGTGGCGCGGCTCCAGCGCCAATGTGCGGCGGATGTCGGCGACGGCGGCGGGGTAGTTCCCCAACAGGTAATGGGCGTTGGCCCGCTTGTTCCAGCCCTCGGCGTAGTCCGGCGCCATGGCCACGATGCGGTCGAACAGGTCCAGCGCCGTCTTGAAGTCGTCCTTGTGCAGGAGCTGCACGCCGGCTTGCATGAGCGTGAGCACCTCCCGCCCGGGGTGCTCGAGCCAGATCGTCCAGATCTGGTCCTCGACCGTCTCGGCCGTCTCGTCGCTCGGCGCGCTCAGAAGCTGGCGGAAGAGGTCGTCGAGGCGCGCATCGTCCTGGAGGGCCGACGCGGATGGGGCGAAGGCGAGGAAGGCAGCCAGAACACAGGTTGCCTTGGCGGCCGGCAGGGCGAAGCGCAGGTGCATCATGGAAGAAGGGTGGGAGCCCGCCCGCGCCCAACTAGAGCCCCTTCCGGTGGTCACCCGTTCGGGCGTGCCGGCACAACCTTGTGCGGCGTCGGAACCGGCGGTCGTCAATGGCGCGATGGAGCGGCGGCGCGGCATCGAGGGCAGCAAACACCTGGACCAGGCACACCGGGCACCCGACCAGATTCCGAGCCTACATAAAACCGCATACCCCGCTACGGCAACGCAGCAAGATGCCATGGCATTGAATATCCCGGCACCACCCAAAACGTGCTCACAATTTTAAGACACCAACACCCGCTAATCATTACTGATAGGTTAGCTAGTTGTTATCACTTATCCATATTAATTACTATGCTACAGCCAAAGCTTGCTATACCCTTCCCGAAAGCCCGTAGGGGCGCACGAACAATCAAGGGCGGGGGAGTCATGGTGAGGCACCTTTCCATGCCGTCATCGGGGCTGGACGCGAGACCTGACGGAAGCGTTCCGCCGCTTCTCCGCCCCCATCCAGCATGAGAGATCCGCATCGTGTTGATCGAACGTTCCGGGCTCGCTCTATCAACCGGGTTCCGGACGATTCGGTGACCGTGTCGTGCCACGTCGATGCGATCCCGCCGTTCACCGAAGCCGAACTGACGCGGCTGTACGGCCACGCGTATTCCTCGCTGGCGTTTTTCCGCACCTGTCAGCCAACCGACAATGTCAGCACTTACGTGGCCTGGCAGGAGGACAAGCCCATCGTGCTGCTGGTCTTCCGCTTGGAGAACGGCACGATCCACGTGCTCAACGAGTTCATCGCGCTCGACGCCGTCGAGGTCCTCCGCTTCGCTCACACCGTCTTCAGGGCGTTCACGTCCGCGACGGCGATCCGCTTCCCCGCGCTGCAAACCGACGTCGAGGCGCTGCCCTATCCCTACCAGAAGCACAATGCCAAGGAGGACTGGGTGATCACCCTGCCGGTGCGGCCGGACGACTACCTGGCGCGGCTGGGCCGCGCGACGCGCGACAAGATCAAGCGCTACCGCCGGAAAGCGGCCCGCGACTTCCCCTCCCTCACCCACGCGATCGTCGAGCGGGACGCCATCAGCGAAGATATGGTGCGCGGCATCATCAGGCTGAGCGAGGCGCGGATCTCCGCCAAGAAGAAGCGCTTTGGCATCGGCGAGGCGGAGACGCAGCGTATCCTCCGCCTCGCCCGCGAATGCGGCTTCGTGAGCGTCCTGCACATCGATGGGCAGCTCGCCGCCGGGATGATCTGCTGCCGAAACGGCACCCACTGCCTGACCGAGGTGATCGCCCACGACCCGGCGTACAACGACTACCGGCTCGGCATGCTCTGTTACTACATGACGATTTGCGAGAGCATCGCCCGCGGCGTCCGGACCTTCCACATGGGCGGCGGGCGCGAGGAGTATAAGGCACACCTCCTCGGCGTGCGGCAGGACATGGATTGCCTGGAGATCTACCGCTCGTGGAAACACCTTCCCCTCATCCCGCACCGCGCGGCACGGACCGCGCTTGAGGGCAGGCTACGCCGGGTCAAGATCTGGCTGCTGGCGCGCGAGAAGAGCGCGCTGACGCGCGGCGTCTTCCGCGCCCTCATGCTGCTCGACCGTCTGCGACGGCGGAAGCGTTAGTTCGTAGGTTGTGGCGCTTGGCCCAACCGGTCTGACGCTTCGCTTCCATGCAGCCAATAACGTCGGAACACTGGTGTACGGCGCTGAGGATCTTCCGGATGGTAAGGATGCGAACGGGGTAGACTCCGCCGTCCTCTGTCCCGAGCACTGTCCCGAATGCAACCACAAAGGCCCTTGGCGGGTGGGGATCGGACCATGCCTTGGCGAAGGCCTGCCCGAGAACATCGCCGCCCTGTCCGCCATACTGCACACCAACCGCCGCTTCCCGCAATTCCATGACGCGCTCTGCGACAAGCTGGGCGGGTTCCCGGGCATTTGAACGCACGGGGCTGGATTGGCCCGCTGTGACCGAGGCTTACGTCGAAACCATCATCGACAAGGGCCTTGGCGGCGCAGAGATGCCCGACGCAGGACAGGAACTCTCCGACCTGATCGGGCGCCTGGGGCAGCACTAGAGACCAGTGCAGTGAGTCAAATCGGAGCGGTGGCTTAGTGGCCGAAGCTGGGCGCCATAAAGTGGCATTATGGTACCACATTGCATAATATGCCGGTTGGTGCTATAACGCGTTTACTCGCCTTCTTGCTTGCAATCAGCCAGCAATATGGAAGGAAAAGTCGCATACACATTAGAAAGGAGTCGCAAAATTATATTTTGTTACTCTAATAAACCTGAAAACACGAAAAAAGCTGAGGGTAGACTCACACTCACGGCGGCTTGCCCCGATCACGGCCGTTCTGCGGTCTTGGCGCGGGAAATGCCGGGCCTCTCAGCATCTCACCCAATCCATTGACGGGATTAGGTTATGACGCACTCATCGGCCCATCGAAATGGCTTCTTTTCCAACCTGCGGATCGGTACCAAAATCTACGCCGGCTTTAGCGTGCTTCTGGCCCTTCTGCTCGCGCTTGCGGTTGTCGCTTGGCACAACTCCGATCAGGCGCAGACAAATTTGGCCGCCGCGTCTGTGCAGGCTGAAGTAGCTCGCGCTGCTGCCAGCGCCGACACCACGCTGCTCGAAAGCCGACTCGCAGTCAGCCGGTTTGTGGCCATCGGCCAATCGGCGGACGCTGAAAAGTTCGCGGCTAAACAGAAGGAAATGCGCGAGCATTTCGCCGAAGCCCAACGCTTGGCGCAGCTTGAACAGAACAAGCAGGCGATTGGGGAGCTCTTCGCCCTTCAGGAGCAATATGAGGCTGCCTTCAAAAAGCTGGTGCCTTTGCGCCAGCGGCAGAATGAGTTGGTCGAGACCATCATCAATGGGACCGGCAATGACATTCGGGGCCTAATCACGGACCTCCGGAATGCCGAAGCGGCTGCCCGGAACGTCGAGACGCTTACGCTTACCGCAACGCTCAACGGTGATTTTCTGGTCGCTCGCACGGTCGCTGCTCGCTTCATCCAGGGTCATGCCCAGACCGATCGCGACGAAGTGCTGCAGATATTGGCGAACGTAGAGCAGACCATGACTCGCTTGGCGGGCATGCCGCTGGTTTCGGGGCAGGAGGAACACCTCAAGCGGATAAAGGTCCTGCTGCCGCGCTATTCGGCAGGCTTCACTGAGCTCGCGGACACCATTCAGGCTGCCGATGCGCTTGTGCTTGGCCCGCTGAACAAGATGGGGCCGGTGCTCGCCGAAAAATCCAAGCAGGTCTACAAGACAGCCTTCGGCAGACAAACCGAACGTGAGGAGCAACTCGTTGCCGGAGCCGATACGGCCAAATCCAGTGCCCTGGTGGTGTCCATAAGTGCGCTTCTCATCGGTACCATCGTGGCCTGGAGCATCTCGCGCGCGATCACCAGACCCGTCATTTCCATGACTGGCACCATGCGGCGTCTGGCCGATGGTGACGCGGCCGTCGAAATCCCGACCATCGGCCGCAAGGACGAGGTCGGTGCGATGGCTTCGGCCGTACAGGTCTTTAAGGACAACCTGCTCCGGACCAAAGCATTGGAGCGGGAGGCGGAAGAGGCCCGGAAGCGGGCTGAGATCGAGAAGCGGGAGGCGGCAGCGGCGCTCGCCAACGCTTTCGAAGCCGATGTCGGCGAAATAATCCGGACGCTCGGCTCCTCCGCGTCCGAGCTGAGCACCACCGCGCAGGCTATGGCGGCGCAGGCGAGCCAGAGCAACGACCAGGCGACATCGGCGGCCGCCGCGTCGGAACAGGCGTCTGCCAACGTTCAGACGGTGGCGGCCGCTTCCGAGGAACTGTCCGCGTCAATCCGCGAGATCGGGCAGCAGGTTGGCCACTCACGTCAAATTGCCGGTCAAGCGGCTGAGGAGGCCCGACGGACAAACGGCACCATTCAGAGCTTGGTTGAAGCTGGCCAGAAGGTCGGTGACGTTGTCAACCTGATCAACTCGATCGCCTCGCAGACCAATTTGCTCGCACTCAACGCCACCATCGAGGCGGCCCGGGCCGGCGAGGCTGGCAAGGGCTTCGCGGTGGTGGCTCAGGAGGTAAAGAACCTGGCCGCGCAAACCGCCAAGGCGACCGAGGACATCACGCAGCAGATCAGTGCAATCCAGGCGGTGAGCAGCGAGGCGGCGGCAGCCATCGAGGACATCGGCGGTGTCATCGAGAAGATGAACGAGATCGCCACAACGGTTGCCGCGGCCGTGGAAGAACAGGACGCAGCCACCCAGGAGATCGCCCGCAACGTCCAGGAGGCGGCTCGCGGTACGGCCGAGGTCTCTTCGAGCATCCGCTGTGTGACCGAGGCGGCCTCAGAAACCGGCGCTGCCGCCAGCCAAGTCTTCACCTCTTCCGAGGAGTTGGCTCGACAAGGCGAAACTCTGCGCACCAAGGTTGATCGGTTCCTGGCACAGATGCGGGCCGCATGAGAGCACGAGCGACGCGGTCACCATGGCCGCGTCGCTCGACAGGCGGGCCGCAGAGGCCGCCGTGCGGGTCGCGCCGGGTCAAGGTGTCGTTCCACTGGGGCGACCAGGGAACCGCCGACTTCGACCTACGGGGTGCTAGAACCCATTCACAACGGGCTCCCCTATGAGTAGCCCGAAGGGGCTCACCCCTACACGCAAGAGTGGGGGCCGCTGACGCCCTCACCATTGCGCGGTCGTATCTTGAGCGACTTTCCTTAGCACACTAAGCAACACGCTCCTTGCCGGCTCCACCTCACTGTCTTAAGCATGGAACCCATCACCTTTGACAGTTGCTCAGGATGGCTGCATCCCGCCAGTGGCCGGCGTGGCGTGGTGCTGTGCAGTCCGCACGGCAGCGAGGAGCTCTGCATGCACCGCTCCTGGCGTGAGCTCGCCGAGCGGCTGGCCGCAGCGGGCCTACCGACGCTGCGCTTCGACTACCCCGGTATTGGTGACTCCGCCGGAGGCGATGACGACCCGGATCGGGTGCGCGCTTGGCTTCAAGGCATTCACGCCGCCATTCGCTGCTTGCGTTCCATCACCGGCATCGGGGAGGTGGCGCTGGTTGGCTTGCGCTTGGGCGCCACACTGGCGGCGAGGGCCGCGGCGGAGCGAGGAGGCGTGGACCGGCTGGTGCTGATGGCTCCCTGCGCCTCTGGCGGGGCCTACGCGCGTGAGGTCACGACCATGGCCCGCCTGAACGGCTCATCACAGCCGCAAGCGGGCGGCTTGGAGTTCGCCGGCTTCACGCTCTCCGCCGAAACGCTGACGGCCCTGCGCGGCCTCGACTTTGCCACGCTGCCGGCTATCCCGGCCACGCGGGTGCTGTTGCTGAACCGCACCGACGTGCGGAACGCTGCAGGCGTGGCCGACCAGTTGCGCACACTGGGTGCGGAAGTAACCGAAGAGCCGTTCGCTGATTTCGCCACGCTGATGAACAGCGTGCAGCGTGGGGTAACGCCCGACGCACCGCTGGACCGTATTGTCGCGTGGCTGAGTGCGAACGTCCCCGCGGGCATCCTCGCTCCTCGGCTGCCGCCGCCTGCGACGCATCTGAAGATGCCCGGAGCCGTGGAAACACCGGTGCTGTTCGGTCCCGATCATGGCCTCGCCGGCGTCTTGTGCGAGCCCGTCATCCCCAGTGGGGCCGACCGACCAACGCTGCTGCTGCTGCCCAGCGGCGCCTGGCATCATATCGGCTTCGGCCGCATGCTGGTCCTGCTGGCGCGGCGCTTGGCGCAGGCGGGCTACACGTCGCTGCGCATGGACATTTCCGGGCTGGGCGACAGCGCCCCACGCCACGGACGGCGCGACGGCCTGCTCTACCGCAAGAACTCGTGCGCTGATACGACGGCCGCTCTCGACTGGCTGGAGGAGCGGGGCAGCACCCGCTACGTTGTGTTGGGGACATGCGCCGGGGCGGCGCTGGCACTGCACACCGCACTCGCCTATAAGCGCGTGGTCGGACAAGTGATGATCAATCCCGGACGCTTTACCCTGGGAGAAGGCTTTTCGATGGAGCTTGCGGGAAAAATTGAGAGCCACACCCCAGGCTTTTACCTGGCGTGGCTGGGCAGTCCCGCAGCCTGGCCCAAACTCGTTCGGGAGATCATCCGTAAGCCGCGGCGGATTTGGGAGATCATACGAGCTCTGGCTCGGCGTACGGTCCGGCGCCTCCGCCCGGCAGACGGGCCCCAATCCTACTTTCGCCAAGTGGCTGCGCGCGGCGTCAAAACGCTTCTGGTCTATAGTGCTGACGACGTCTCGTTGGAAGAGCTGGAGGCCCACTTCGGGCGTCATGGCCACAGGCTGAAAGAATTATCCAACGTGCAGTTGGAATTTATTGCCGGTGCCGACCACAATCTGACTCTGCGCTCGGCACAAGAGGATTTCTTCCAACTCCTCGAAGCACACCTTGCAGCATATAAGGGCAGCGTGAGCTCCACCGCATCAGGAAGGCGATACTCTGCAAGCGACATGCGGTATAGGTCGATTAATTAGAAGGCTCTTGCCGGATTCCGGGGTGGCGGCCAGGGTGCACCCTTCGCTCGTGCGGCAGCCGCCGGATCGACAAGCCCATTGCTTTTCCTCGAACGATTGGCAACCCTGAGCGCGAGGAGAAAAGGGGAACGGCAGCGCCGCATCATGACGCCCGACGACATCAAGGACGCGGCGATCCTCGTCGTGGACGACAACGCCTCGAATGTCGAGCTGCTGCGCGAAATGCTGACGCACGATGGCTATCGCAACGTCTGCAGCGAGACCGACCCGCGTAAGGTACCGGCGCTATGCGGGGCGCAGATGTTCGACCTGCTGCTGCTCGATGTCCGTATGCCGCACATGAGCGGCTTCGAGCTGATGGAGCGCCTGAAGGCGATCTACGCCGGCGACTACGTGCCGGTGTTGGTGCTGACCGCGCAGACCGACCAGGAGACGCGCCGCAAGTCGCTGGAGATGGGCGCCAGCGACTTCCTGACCAAGCCGTTCATCGCGTGGGAGCTGCTGCACCGCGTGCGCAACATGCTGGAGATCCGCACGCTGTACCGCCACGTCGCCCGGCAGAACCGCGAACTGGAGCGCCGCGTCGCCGAGCGCACGGCGGAGCTGAGCGAGGCGCTGACCGCCGCCCGTCAGGCCGACCGCGCCAAGCTGGACTTCCTGTCGGTGATGAGCCACGAGCTGCGCACGCCCTTGAACTCCATCATCGGCTTCGCCGAAGTAATGGCAGCGGAGTCCATGGGCAAGCTCGGCCATCCCGACTACCTCGAGTACATCAAGTTGATTGAGGAAAGCGGCAACGTGCTGCTGTCCATGGTCAACAAGATCCTGGACTACACGCGCGGCTCCATCGGCTCGGTGGAGATCCAGGAATCGGACGTGCGGCTGCCGGCATTGCTGGCGACCTGCGTCAACCTGCTTGGTCCCAAGGCGCAGCCCAAGAGCATCGCGCTGACGCTCGCTCCGGTGCCGGCGCTGACCCTGCGCGCCGACCATCGCCGCCTGCGCGAGATGCTGTTGAACCTGCTGGACAACGCCGTCAAGTTCACGCCATCCGGCGGCCACGTGACATTGGCTGCGGAGATGCGCCCGGACGGCGTGGCACTCCGGGTGACCGACGACGGCCCCGGCATCGCGCCGGACATGATGGATCGCATCTTCGATCCCTTCACCCAGGCCGAACGCTCGCTGGCCCGCCAGCACGAGGGCATCGGCCTGGGCCTGCCCATCGTCCGCCGCTTCGCCGAACTGCACGGCGGCCGGGTGGAACTGGACAGCGTGCCGGGCCGGGGAACGACGGTGACCATCCTGTTGCCGAGCGAACGCGTGGTCGACGCGCCAGCTGCGGAGACGTCGCGGGGCTGACCGCCGCACCGGAGGTGCGCACGCTCCCGCTGCATTCGCCAATTCAACCCGGACGCCGAACCCTACCAGCAGGTCTTCGCGGCGCTATCCAAGGCCATGTTCCTCACGGCCAACGAAGTCGACTGAGGATCTCCCCTCAAAGGCGAACAGGCGAGAGCCGCGCATCGCGCCTGCTCCCGCCTGCTCAACTGAGCCGTTCTTCCGAGGATTCGCCTCCATGGACGGAGCAAACGGCTTGGTCTTCAGGCTGGCCTCCTTGCACGGGGCTGGCATCACCGGTCGAGCGCGGTGCCGACCGCGGCACCGCCGAGGCCACCGATCACCGCACCGCGCTTGCCGCCCAGCGCGTATCCACCGGCCGCACCGGTGCCGCCGCCGACCAGCGTGCCCGTGTTGCACGCCGCCAGCAGCATGGTGGCCGAAAGAGCGGCCGCAATCAGCTTCAGTCGAGTCATGTCCAATCTCTCTTTGTGAACTAGGCTCACTGTTCCAACAGACGAAGCGGCACTATGCTCCCGTTCCGGATGGCAGGCTTCCCGGCGGAGCGGCGCAACTCGACTTCAGCAAAGGCCCCAGCCTCCGCTTGCATCACTGACTGCACAGCGGGGCGGGGACTTCTCCGGTACCGAGTTCCAGCCGAATCAGACGATCAAGAGGGCCATCCTTGATCCTCCAGATCAGATGCGAAGTGATTTTTCTGAAATCACCAAAATATTACATGGTAAGCCGCGCCTTCCCCTGGCGATGTCTCTGGACAATTTTGCATGCCAGGCTATGCTTCCAGCTAGAGCTAAGCGACAGACAGGGAGACAATTGAGTGGCTGAGGCATTGCAACAGCTTACGGCTCAGATTGTGGCAGCGTATGCGGCTAACAACACTGTGGCGGCAAATGACCTTCCTTCCTTGATCCAGGGCGTTTATTCGGCCCTGAACCGATTGAGCAAGGGACCATCCGAGTCGGCGCCAGCGGAGCCGCAGAAACCAGCGGTGCCGATCAAGAGGTCTGTTGCACCAGACTACATTGTCTGCCTGGAATGCGGGAAGAAACAGAAGATGCTGAAGCGGCACCTGTCATCAGAGCATGGCACCACGACGGATGAGTACCGGGCCAAGTGGCATTTGCCGTCGGAGTACCCGATGACTGCACCAAACTACGCCGAGGCGCGGTCTCAGTTTGCGAAGTCCATTGGACTTGGGCGAAAGGCTGAGCACTGGAAAAGCAAAGGAAGGAAATAGATTGCACGGCCAAAATTTCCTCTCCAGGCAACACATCTCTAGAGAACTTCTGAACGACGTCCCCACCTGCCTGCCGGAGATGCCGACTGCCGGTAGGCGCAACCATAACATTCGAAAGTATCGTTTCTTATTTGATACGGGGCACTTCCCTTCTATAGCCTCTCTGCGAGCGACCGAGCGGGTCGTTTCACTCAAAGTGGTAAACAGACTCATTCGGCGGCGAGTGGGCGGAAGCCTTCCGCCGCCTTTTTTCTTACTTCCCAAGGAAATGACGCCCATGACCTCACGGTCAAAGGCTCCCCGCGAGCCGGCGAAAGCGGCATGAGCACGCCGCCGAGCGGATCATCGTTTGTTTCCAGAACCCCAGCGAGGCCACCTCGGCTCACGTTGGCCACCTCGGCCGCTGACGGACCTTGGCTGGGCTCCCCATCACCGTTGCGCCGCGCGGAACGTCGCGAGTCACCACGCTGCCCGCTCCGATGACCGCGTCATCGCCAACGGTAACGCCTGGCAGGATGAGAGCGCCACCGCCGATCCACACATTGCGACCGATGTGGATTGGGCGTCCGAACTCAAGCCCCGCGTCCCTCGTCGCAAAATCTCGCGGATGGTCAGCGGTCAGGATCTGCACGCCCGGCCCGATCTGTGTCTTGTCGCCGATGGTGACCGCCACGACGTCCAAAATCACGCAGTTGAAGTTGAGGAAGACGCCTGCACCGAGGCTGATGTTGAAGCCGTAGTCGCAATGGAATGGTGGGCGGATGACCGAGCCGTCTCCAACCGCCGCGAGGCGTTCAAGGAGGAGCTTCCGGCGTTCTTCTGACGGCATGGCAAGCGCCGCGTTGTACCGGGCCAGCCAGCCCAACGTAGCCGCGAGATCGGCCTGAATTTCGGGAGCCGAGGCGTCGTAAAGATCGCCCGCCAGCATCTTCTCTTTCTCGCTTCGTCCGTCAGACCTCTGCATCGGTCATGTCCTCCATCTCCAGTCTTCCAACTACAAAGCGGCAGCCGCTGTCCCGATAAATCCTGCCCATGGCGGATTTTCTGGGAAGGCGGCGCCGTCCGGCACGCATGACGTGATGCCGGTTCCCCGGTCAATGGCATGGGGAGGCTGGCATGGGGCCGAGGGTGGTGGAACTGGTCGCGGGCGTCATTGACCAGATCGAGGTTGCCGAAGGGCGGCCCAAGGTCGGCAGGTTCGTCGAGGTCTTCACTTCAGAAAAACTGCCGTGGGCCACGACCCCTCGCCATAGTCGCTTTCCTGACCGGGAGCGGCGGTAGCGAGAACCGCCGCTGCGCTACAAAGTGCCGTGCGCTAGAAAGCCTGGATGAGGGCGACGCCGACGAGCAAGAGCGCCACACCCCCGTACCGCAGACCGGGGACTTCGCGCTTGGGCAGGAGGAACCAGCCGTAGCGGTCGACGAAGAGCGAGGCGATCTGCTGCCCGGCGACAGTGAGGCCGACAGCGGCGGCCGTACCGATCACCGGAATGGCGGTGAAGACCGTGGTTACGTAGGTGGCCCCACAGAAGGCGCCGAGCCATCCCCACCACGGCATCGTCGCAAGTCCCGTGAGCTGCGGCTTTGGCGCGTCCGTCAGGGCCATCGTGAGGAGCAGCACGCCGACCATCGAGAGAGTGGCCACCGCGAAGCTGATCGTGCCGACGACGAACGGCGCTCCAATATCGCCCCGCAACAGTCCATTGATGGCGCCTTGCACCGGCAGAACGGCTCCGGCAAGAAGGGCGAGCAGGATCCATCCAAGCTTGGAAGCAGACAGGTCGTTCGTCGAGCCCTTTTGGCCGAAGACGATAGCGGCGGCCCCGACGAATACAGCGAGAGTGCCGGCGATCGTCGCGATCCCCGGAGCTTGCCGCGGAACACCGAGCGCGCCGAAAATGTCGAGGCCGAGCGAAGCGAGCATCTGGCCCGCTATGAAAAGGCCGACGGTCACCACCGCACCGAGGCGCGGGAACAGGAGGATGGTCGATGCGACATAGATCGCGGTCGCAAAGCCTCCCATCACGTGCCACCACGGCACGGCTGGAAGGCTGCCGAAGGCAACAATGGTCCCGGTGGCGGCAGCGACGACCAGTAGCAATCCGCCGGCGATGAGGACCTGGATCGTCGTGGCGGCGAACGGGCTGCCTGTGGCCTTCGAGAGCTGGGTGTTGGCCCCTGCCTGGACGGCGAGCAATCCGCCGGCCAGCAAAGACAAGGGCACGAACAGGGTTTCCATGACACGAACTCCATCCTTTCAAGGGAGTTGAGATTGCTGGTCAGGCGGCCACGTCCTGCTCGCGCAGGACCGGGACGCTGAGACCCCGCAGCACGGCAGGCCGCGCGGCGATGTCGGCTATCGCCCTGGTCGCTTTGGACGCGGAATGCATCCATGGCGTTGAACGTAGGGTGTGTCAGAGCGCACCGCGATCTGTGCTTTCGCCACGTTGAACTGCAGGAATGCACAGCGGTGCTCGAGCATGCCGCGCGTCGTCTTCGTGAACGTGAAGAGCGCGCGATTGCCTAGGCAGAGTAAACAGCCGGACGTAATGCCCGCAGCAATGTCCTGTTCATTAGACGGTCATGGGTGAGCTTCCTGTGGTGGTGGAAGTCCCCCCACAGAAAGCCGCTGCCCCTATCCGCCCCGACCGACCGGTACAAGCCACCTATCGCCTACTATCGGCTCTTTCGGCGCTGCGTTGCGTGCTCAACCCCCACTACGACGTTCGGGCGGTCGACGCCGAGCCCGGCTTCGCCACGATCCCTTCCCGCCATCGTTCCTCCGGTCGACGATGGCATCGTCTGCGACACCGACCGCATCATGTATCTCCGCAATTACCTGAGCCACCTCCAGCGCGCGACCGCCGAGGGCATTCCGGTCAAGGGCTATTTCCTGTGGAGCCCTCTCGACAATTTCGGACACCGAAGCTCAGCGCGGCATATTGTCGAGAGGTCATTGCTCGAAACGCGGTAGTCTAGTCGAGAGCGTGAACCGCACGCTCCAATCAGGGTCAGGCATTCATCAGTGCCTCAACCTGTATGGCACGGGAGCAGCGCGATGACGAAGCACCGCTTTGAATTCGCAATGATGGCGACGCTGGCGTTCGTTACGATCGCGTCGACCGCGCCGGTCCTTGCCCAGGCGACCAACCAGCAGGTTCGGATCGATTCCGGCGTGATCGAGGGCGCGGTGTCGGGCGATGTCGTCTCGTTTAAAGGGATCCCGTATGCCGCGCCGCCGCGCGGCGACCTGCGCTGGCGCGCGCCGCAGCCGGTCGCGCCGTGGGATGGCGTGCGCAAGGCGATCGCTTACGGCAACGACTGCGTGCAACAGTGGATCCCCGGCGACGCGGGCGCGAGCGGATCGACGCAGAGCGAGGACTGCCTGGTGCTCAACGTCTGGCGCCGGGCAACGATCGAGCCCGACGAGAAGCTGCCGGTGATGGTGTGGATCCACGGCGGCGGCTTTCTCAACGGCTCGGCATCGGCGCCCTTCTTCGACGGCAGCCGGTTCGCCCGCGAAGGCGTGGTGCTGGTCAGCTTCCACTACCGGCTCGGCCGGCTGGGCTTCTTCGCCCACCCCGCGCTCACCGCCGAGGACGACAAGCCGCTCGCGAACTACGGCCTCATGGACCAGCTTGCGGCGTTGCAATGGGTGCAGAAACACATTGGCGCCTTTGGCGGAGATCCGGGCCAAGTGACGATCGCCGGAGAATCGGCTGGCGGCATCTCCGTGCTGCACCTGCTCACCTGGCCCGCGGCGCGCGGCTTGTTCCACCGCGCAGCAGTGCTGTCAGGCGGCGGGCGCAGCTACGTGCCCCCGCATCGCAAGCTCAGGGAGGCCACGGGGCCGTTGCCATCTGCCGAGAACAGCGGCGTGGCGTTTGCGCAGAGCGTGGGCATCACCGACACTGGCGCGGCGGGGCTCAAGGCGTTGCGCGCGTTGCCCGCCGAGAAGGTCAGCGGCGACATGAGCATGGTCGCGATCCTGACGCGACCGCCGACTTATGCCGGAGGCCCCATCACCGACGGCGAGGTTGTCACCGCCACGCCGGAGCAGAACTTCCTGTACGGCAATTTCGCCAAGGTGCCCCTGATCATCGGCACCACCGGCGACGACCTCGCGGTGGTCTATCCGCCGGACCGCACGCGGCCGTTGGACTTCTTCGGCCCCGACGCCGAGCGCGCCCGTCAGCTGTACGACCCGGAAGGCAAGCTGCCGGCAGACAAGCTCGCTTCCCTTATCGCGGAGGACATGACCATGCACGAGCCGGCGCGCTTCGTCGCGAGGCAGATGACGGGCGCGGGAATGACGGCTTGGCTCTATCGCTTCGGCTATGTCGCCGATTCCCTGCAACCAAAGGTGAGCGGCGCCGGCCACGCCAGCGAGCTCGCTTACCTGTTCGACCAGATGGAGGCGCGCTACGGTAAGGCAGTGACCGACAAGGATCGTTCGATGGCGCAGAGCTTCCACCGGTACTTCGCGAACTTTGCCAGGTCCGGCGATCCGAACGGCGCCGACCTGAAGGTCTGGCCGCGGTTCGATCCCGCAAAATTCGACCTGATGCTGTTCACCAATGACGGTGAAGCGAAGATGCAGGCCGATCCGTGGCGGGAGCGCCTCACCCTGGTGGAGCGTGCCATCGAGCGCCAGGCCACGTCCTCCGTAGCGTCGGAGCTGGGCGGAATCGCCTGGCAGCTCGTAAAGTTCGAGGGCGGCGACGGCACAACCCTGACGCCCGACGACAAGGCGAAGTATACGCTCGCCTTCGAGGCGGACGGTCGTGTGAGCGTGCGCATCGACTGCAATCGCGGACGCGGCACTTGGCGATCATCAGGACCGAAGCAACTCACATTCGGCCCGCTCGCGCTCACGCGTGCAATGTGCCCGCCGGGCTCCCTCCATGACCGCATCGTCAGGGATTGGGAATTCGTGCGATCGTACACGATCAAGGATGCTCACCTCTTTCTGGCACTGATGGCAGACGGCGGCATCTACGAGTTCGAACCACAGCCGTAGCGTGCAAGATCGCTTCGAGAGATCGTCGAATGTGGGAAGTTGGCGCCGTTTGCTCATTCGAGAGCTGGGTGTTGGCCCCTGCCTGGACGGCGAGCAATCCGCCGGCCAGCAAAGACAAGGGCACGAACAGGGTTTCCATGACACGAACTCCATCCTTCTCAAGGGAGTTGAGATTGCTGGTCAGGCGGCCACGTCCTGCTCGCGCAGGACCGGGACGGTGAGACCCCGCAGCACGGCAGGCCGCGCGGCGATGTCGGCTATCGCCCTGGTCGCTTTGGACGCGGAATGCATCCATGGCGTTGAACGTAGGGTATGTCAGGGCGCACCGCGATCTGTGCTTTCGCCACGTTGAACTGCAGGAATGCACAGCGGTGCTCGAGCATGCCGCGCGTCGTCTTCGTGAACGTGAAAAGCGCGCGATTGCCTACCCGTCGGTTGTACAGGCCACCGCTGCACCAGCGCCCAGGTCACGCCTTCCCGGCATGCCGCCCGGCTTGTGCGCCCTCGAGCAGCGGCCGGCGGCGGCTGAAGGCACTGGCGGCGAACTCGGTGAACGCCCGAATGCGGGCCGTATGCCGCAGGTCCTCATGGGTCAGGATCCACAGCGCCGTCTCCATCTCAGCGATGGGCCGGTGCACGCAGACGAGGTCGGGCGAAGTATCTCCCAGGTAGCACGGCAGCGCCGCCAGCCCGAGGCCCGCCTGCGCGGCATGCCGCAATCCCAGAAGGGAATCAGCACGCAGGACAACGTCGCTCTCAGACAATTCCGAACGCATCCACTGCGCCATCGACGTGCCGGCGAGGCTGTCGTCAGGCCCGACCCACTGATGGTCGGCGAGATCCTTAGCCTTATGCTTCGCCAGGTAGTTCGGACTTCCATAGATCGCGAAGGCAATCTTCGCGATGAGCCGGCCGACGAGCGTCCCGGGCGGGTCCTTGGCGGGGCGGATCGCCACATCGGCATCGCGCTTGGTGAGATTGAGCATCAGGTTCGAGACCGCGACCTCGACAAGGATGCCCGGATGGCTCTCGCGGAATTCGGCGAGAATCTCCGGAAGGATCGAAGCCATAAGCGTGTCGGTCGTCGTGACGCGAACGCTGCCGGACAGCCGCAGATCCTGCCCGGCCAGCTTGCGGCCAAGGGTGGTGACGGTATCGTCGATGTGGCGCGCCGCAGCGATCAATTCCTCGCCACCAGCGGTTAGGACGTACCCTGTCGGCAACCGCTCGAAGAGGCGAAGGCCGAGCCGCTTTTCGAATGCGCCGACCCGTCGCAGCACCGTCGTATGATTGACGCCGAGACGGCGCGCCGCGCCCGCAAGCGACCCGGCATTCGCGACGGCGAGAACGAACCGAAGATCGTCCCACTCGAATCCGGCCATACTTTGAGCCTGTGCATCTGCACAAGGGGATATCGGATAGATATCTTGATCGCTAGCCTTGATGCACAGGTTTGCCTGATGGATAGGCGGAAGCCATGCCCTCTTCCGGCCGGCACACAGACGTTTCTCAATCGGTCCGTGGCGGGCGTTCGACCGCCCAGCTTGCATCGGCGCCAAACGGGTGATCGATGAAGAAGTACCAAGTGCCGTCTGCGCCTTTCCGGTGAACCTCCATGCCGTGATGGTGCACTTCGATCGGCTTGCCGTCCTTGTCTTGACCGGTGATCCGCCACTGCGAGCGGGTCATCGCCATGTCACCGGCGATGGTGACATGGTGGGTAACAACATCCATGTGAGGCTTCAGGTCGATATATGCAGCCATTGTCGCTCGGATCGCGTCAGCGCCACGCGCGATCGTCGTGCCGCCGTGAACATCGTCCACCTGCACGATCGAGGCCTCGGGATGGTAGAGCGCGGCCGCCGCTTCTACGTCCTGCGCGTTGAAGGCGCGCGCGAGCCACAGATTGGAAAGATCGGGAGAGGGAGCACCCATGGTTCGTCCCTTTCATGTCGATAGACTCGACATAGCGCGTGCCCCGCATCCAAGAAGACCGCAGTCATGCAGTCCCGATGTGCGACGACGCACAGTCCACCGTCATACCGGCGCCGCTTGAACGCTTCCATCGAGCGCCGCCGGCAAAACCCGACAGATCAATGCGATAGCATTGATTGAGATCCGCAATACGCTTCGCTATTGCGCCGTACGGCCCTGTTGGATCGTTCTCATTGATGCAAGTTGGAGGCGCCGACACCGGATCGCGGACGTCGACGCCGCGATCCGACCCCGTTGGCCTTGGCTCGATCCTGATGCGCTATTGATTGATCTCAGGCTCGACGAGCCTTGCCAGGTTTCGCAGCGACTCCTGCCAGCCGAGATAACAAGCCTCGGGTGGAATGACGTCCGGCACGCCTGCCTGCACGATATCCAACTCGGTACCGACCGATACTTTCTTCAATGTCACAGTCACCTGCATCTCGCCGGGCAGGTTGGGATCGTCGAACTTGTCCGTGTAGCGCAGGCGTTCACCCGGGACGAGTTCGACATATTCGCCGCCAAACATGTGGCTCTTGCCCGTCGTGAAGTTCCGGAAGGACATTTTGAATGTGCCGCCGACTTTTGGTTCCAGATGGTGCACGGTGCAAGCAAAGCCGTTGGGCGGAAGCCATTTCGCGAGCGCGTCCGCTTCGAGGAACGCGCGATAGACTTTTTCTGGGCTGGTCGCCAGAACACGGTGTAGGCGTACGGTATTGGGCATGCTGATCTACCTCATGAATTTCTGATTCACATCCTGAGGACGAACGAGGCTTGGCCAACCCGACACGGGATCTCAGATTTTTTAAGCGCCGAAAGCGGTCCCGCTGCAGATGTTACTGACGAAGCCCATCCATACGCCAAATGTCCATTCCCACGATGGCCCTCTCTGAAGTGGCCGGGCCGCTTCCCACTGGGGCGTCGCATCCGTTCATTCCGAGGCCCAGCGGTCTGGTGAAATCTGGAGGACGTTCTCAATGAACTTCCTCGCCAACTCTTGGAAAAGGGAAACACTCAGCGACAAGAAGCGAGTGGCGGTTATGTCATCCGGGTCGTGAGACCGCCCTGGCCGCGCGTGAGCAATGGCATTGCGTCCCTGCTCATACAGGAATGCCCCAACCGCCTGGGCATCAGTGCCGTATTCCTCTCTGTAGTCGGGGTGCCTCACCATCTCAACTTCGCCAACGTCGAGCATAGGGGCGATGGTCTCGACCAGCCATTTTTCCCTCTCCTTGCCGCTGAAGCGGAGTTCTAGGATTTTGAAGAAACCTAGGACGGCGTAAGGCAGGGAATGCGTGTGCAGTAGGTTGACCGCCTCCCGATAAATAGCGAGAGCCTGTCTTGCCACCGGCTCTTCAAGTTGGCCGCGAGCAAATACCCACGATGTCAGCATTGGTGAAGCAAGCAACGCTGGTTCGCGTTTGCCCCTAGGTACGGGGGTTGGTCCGGGGTTGCCGCTCCACCCGTCTATCAACATTGCCGGGCAATCTTCGACCCAGGTTGCGATGCTGAGGATTTGGCTGAGGACCGACATGGCCTCCGCCTCATCAATCTTCGCCTTGCGGAGGTCTAGGTGAAGCGACGCATGGGAAGCATCTGTCGGCGGAAGTGCGACTATTTCAAAGGGGCCGAACTGGAAATCCACTCGGCACTTCGGCCAAGCGATGTCACCGACTACCCCGTGATTGGTCCAGCTCCCGCCCATCCATTTCCCCCGCTTCTCAATGGGTCTGGAAAGGGTATTCTACACCAACAGTCGGTTGCAAGGAGGCTGCCCTTGACCAGCGAATATAACTTCAGCGCCTTGGCCCCTCTTGCTCGGACGCTGATGACACTCCATCAGCTTACCTCGACCAATCCCTCCACCGGATCATGCTGCTCCTTCTCGTAGCCGAGCATCCTGGGGCGACTGCCCGACAGCTTGCGGAGTGGACGAGGTTGGCGCCATCGAGCGTCAATTGGGGGCTGTCGGAGTTGAGCGACCAGGGGCGCACACATCTGGTGACGAAGCTTTTTGGTCATGCCGCTGAACTGGCGGACTTTGTGCCCCTTGTAGGTGAACTCGATGAACCAGAAGGGCGATCCCTCGCGCTTGAACACCGCCATGCTTACCCCCTACGTGCGAGTGACCACTCACAAAATCACACACAGAGGGGATATCACACAGACTCCCCACAGCAAGAAGGCGCCTCGCAGCGCCCTCTCGTCCAAGCTAAGTGCTTGAAAAATCACTCCCACTCGATGGTGCCGGGGGGCTTCGAGGTGATGTCGTAGGTGACGCGGTTGATGCCGCGGACCTCGTTGACGATACGGTTCGACACCCGTGCCAGGAACTCGTGCGGGAACGGGAACCAGTCGGCGGTCATGCCGTCGGTGGAGGTCACCGCGCGCAGCGCGCAGGCATAGTCGTAGGTCCGTCCGTCGCCCATCACGCCCACGGTGCGCACCGGCAGCAGCACCGTGAAGGCCTGCCAGATGGCGTCGTAGAGACCGGCGTTGCGGATTTCTTCCAGGTAGATGGTGTCCGCCTTGCGCAGGATCGCCAGCTTCTCGGCCGTGATCTCGCCGGGAACGCGGATCGCCAGGCCGGGGCCGGGGAACGGGTGGCGCTTGACGAACGCCTCGGGCAGGCCGAGTTCGCGGCCCAGGGCGCGGACCTCGTCCTTGAACAGCTCGCGCAGCGGCTCGACCAGCTTGAGGTTCATGCGCTCGGGCAGGCCGCCGACGTTGTGGTGCGACTTGATGGTTACCGACGGACCGCCGGTGAAGGAGACGCTCTCGATCACGTCGGGGTAGAGCGTTCCCTGCGCCAGGAACTGCGCCCCGCCCACCTTGTGCGCCTCGCCGTCGAAGACGTCGATGAAGGTGGCGCCGATGATCTTGCGTTTCTGCTCGGGGTCGGAGACGCCGGCCAGCTTGCCGAGGAACAGCTCGGCCGCGTCCACATGGACCAGCGGAATGTTGTAGTGGTCGCGGAACAGCGTCACCACCTCCTCCGCCTCGCCGGCGCGCATCAGGCCGGTGTCGACGAAGATGCAGGTGAGCTGGTCGCCGATCGCCTCGTGCAGCAGCACCGCCGCCACCGACGAATCGACACCGCCCGACAGGCCGCAAATCACCTTGCCGGTGCCGACCTGTTTGCGGATCTTCTCGATCGCCTGCTGCCTGAAGGCGGCCATGGTCCAGTCGCCCTTCAGCCCCGCCACGCGGTGCACGAAGTTGGACAGCAACTGCGCGCCGTGCGGGGTGTGCACCACCTCGGGGTGGAACTGCACGCCGTAGAACTGGCGGCGGTCATCGGCGATGGCGGCGAAGGGCGCGCCCTCGCTGACCGCCACGGGGCGGAAGCCTTCGGGTAGCGCGGTCACGCGGTCGCCGTGGCTCATCCACACCTGCTCGCGCCCGCCCACGTCCCAGACGCCGTCGAACAGCGCGCAGGGCTCCTTCACCTCGAGGAAGGCGCGGCCGAACTCGCGGTGGTCGGAGCCGGTGACGGTGCCGCCGAGCTGCGCGCACATGGTCTGCTGGCCATAGCAGATGCCCAGCACCGGCAGGCCCATCCGGAACACCACATCCGGCGCGCGGGGCGCGTTCACCTCGGTGACCGAGGCCGGGCTGCCCGACAGGATGATCGCCTTGGGGCCGAACGCCTCGATGCGCTCACCCGGCATGGTGTAGGGATGGATCTCGCAATAGACGCCGGCCTCGCGGACGCGGCGGGCGATGAGCTGGGTCACCTGGGACCCGAAATCGAGAATGAGGACGCGTTCGGCGGTCATGGCAGGGCACGCTTTCGGTGGAAGCGTGCTAGATGCTCCTCCGCGCCGCCGCGGTCAAGCGTTTAACCGTGATCCCGGCCGACTTCCGACAGCCGTGCCAGCGGGGCGAGGTCGCGCCAGCCGTACGCCACCTCGACGATGTCCATCCCGGCGAAGCGCCCCGGCCGCTCGGCGACGCGCACGCCGCCAAGGTGTTCGTAGAACCAGCGCGTCGGGTTGGTGCTCAGGCACCAGACCATGGCGGAGCGCCAGCCGGCTTCCCGCATGCATCCCGCGCAGGCCGCCATCAGCCGCCGCCCGGTGCCCTGCCCCTTGGCGTCGTCGAGGAGATAAAGCGCGTACACCTCCCCCTCGAACCCCCCATCGATGCCGTCGAGGGCGCGCCGCTCACGGCCGAAGCTGGCGAATCCCACCACGTCGCCGGCCTCGTCGACCGCGACCACGGTGCCGCCGCCCGGCACGCGGTCCGGCAGGGACATGCGCCAGCGCACCTCGGCGGTACGCTTGGACATGCCCACGAGGTAGTCGCCGGGCAGCATCCCGGCGTAGGTCGACCGCCAGCTCGCCACATGCACCCGCGCGATGCCGGACGCATCGGCGGGCTGCGCGTCGCGAATCACGATCAAGGCGCGCTCCCGTTCCCGTTTCCTCGCTTCTTCAACTTGGAACGGCAACGGGGCTTGTCCAGGGGCGCCCGGATCCCGGTCCCCCTGCCCCTCATTCGGGCGAGGGGGCCGGCTCCTCCTCGGCCTTGCGCTCGAGCACCGCGGCGAAAAAGCCGTCCGTGTCATGCTTACCGGGCAGCAGGCGCAGGTACGGCCCCTCCGCCGGTGCCGGCCCGCGGTTCTCCTCGGCCCACACCTCGGCGACCGGTTTGACGGTGAAGTCCGGGTGCGTTTCCAGGAAGCTCGCGACCTGGTTCTCGTTCTCCTCGGGCAGGATCGAGCAGGTGGCGTACACCAGCCGCCCGCCCGGCTTCACCAGGCGCGCCGCGCTGTCCAGGATGCTGGCCTGCAAGGGCACGAGCTGTTCCAGGCCGGGGCCGAGCTGACGCCAGCGGCTGTCGGGGTTGCGCCGCCACGTGCCGGTGCCCGAGCACGGCGCGTCCACCAGCACGCGGTCGAACTTGCGCTTGTGGCGCTTCACCCAGGGGTCGCGCTCGCTGGACAGGGGGTGCGGCTCGATGTTGTGCAGGCCGGCGCGGCGGAAGCGCTCGGCCGCGCGCTTCAGGCGCTTGTCCAGCACGTCGCAGGCGACCACGCGGCCCTTGTTGTTCATCATGGCCGCCAAGGCGAGCGTCTTGCCGCCGGCGCCCGCGCAGAAGTCCACCACCTGATGCCCCGGCTTCGGCGCCACCGCCAGCGCCACGAGCTGCGAGCCCTCGTCCTGGATCTCCACCAGCCCGTTCTTGAAGGCGTCCACCGTGGCGAGCGGCGGCCGGCCCTTGACGCGCAGGCCGAAGGGCGACCAGCGCGTCGGCTCGGCAGTGATGCCCGCCTTCTCCAGGGACGCCCGGGCGGCGTCGCGGCTTGCCTTCACCGGGTTGATCCGCAAGTCGAGCGGTGCTGCGTCGAGCAGCGCCGCCATCTCGGACCCGAACCGCTCGCCCAGCGCGCCGCGCAGGGGCGCCTCGGCCCAGGGCGGGCACTCGACGCGCACGTACTCCGGCATGGCCGGGTGGTCCAGCGTGTGGGTATCCAGCGCCCGGACCAGCTTACGCTCCTCCGGCGTCAGCGAGGCGGGCGCGAACTTGCCGCCGCTGAACAGCTCGTCGACGGTGGAGGCGCGCTTGCCCTCCGCCAGGATGCCGTTGGCGATGACGCGGGCGCGCGGCGTCGCCTCGTGCCCTTCCCGTTCCAGCCACCAGCCCAGGCGCGCATGGCGGCGCAGGATGGCATAGGCCGTCTCGGCCACCGCATTGCGGTCCTTGGCGCCGATGTAGCGGCGGGCGCGGAAGAACGCGCTCATCACCGCGTCGGCGGGACGCGGGGTAGCGTCGATCTCGGTCAACAGGTCGATCACCGCCTGAAGGCGGGCAGCAGGCGTCATCTCGGCTCCTTTCGGGAAGAGCACCTCGATAACCCGTTTCGTACCGTCTTGTCATCCCGTCTCGTCATCCCTCGGGCCACCCGAGTCGGGTGCCGGGCCTCGCTGCCCCGGCTCGCCCTTGAAATGTCTCAATTTGAAACAGATTCGCGGCAATTGCTCGTGCCGCCGCTATCGGCGCGGAAATCAATGAGTTGAACGAACACTCGCGATGCAGCCTTCAGGAGCCCCTGTGACAACGCCTTCCCGTTAATTTCGCTTTAGCCATCATCGGTGACCTTTATCGGACCACCCGCGTCTCGGCGATGCGGGGGTTCACAGGTCGAACCGGCCGCGGGCCGGAAGGGGAAACGATGGCGGTCTCGGTGGGACGTGGCGTGTCGCGGGTTCTGGGGCGGGTTTCCTGCCTTCTTGCGGTGTCCCTCGCCGCGGCATGCACCACCACCCAGCAGCCGCGGATCGAACTGGCCGCTCTCGCTGCTCCTCCGTCACCCGATGTGATCGCCGCCGAATTCCGCACCCTGCCCGGCTGGGCCGAGGACGACCACGCCGAGGCGCTGGCCGCCTTCCGCCGCAGCTGTGACTGGCTGGATAGCCAGCCGCCCACCCGCACGCTCGGCGCCGAGGCCGGCAGCGTGCGCGACTGGAAGCCGGCCTGCGACGCCGCCCGCACCCTGCCCGCCAGCAACCGCGAGGCGGCGCGCCAGTTCTTCGAGGCGTACTTCACCCCCGTATCGCTCGGCGACGGCAGCGAGGGACTGTTCACCGGTTATTACGAGGTCGAGCTGCACGGCTCCTGGCAACGCACGGCGCAGCACACCGTGCCGATCTACCGCATGCCCGCCAGGACCAAACGGGGCCTGCCGTCGCGCGCGCGGATCGCCAACGGCGCCCTCAAGGGCAAGGGGCTGGAGCTGATGTGGGTCGACGACCCCATCGAGGCCTTCTTCCTAGAGATCCAGGGCTCCGGTCGGGTGCGCATGACCGACGGCAGCGTGGTGGGCGTGCACTATGCCGGGCAGAACGGCCACCGCTACTATCCCATCGGCCGCTACCTCATCGACCAAGGCATCGCCACACCCGAGCAGGTGACGCTGCCGCTGATCCGCTCCTGGCTGAAGGCCAACCCGTCGCAAGCCAGGCGGGTGATGAACCTGAACCCCAGCTACGTCTTCTTCCGCACCCGCAACGACGACGTGGGGGCGCGCGGTGCGCTCAACACGCGCCTGACGCCGGGCCGCAGCCTGGCGGTAGACCCCAGCCACGTACCTCTGGGCGTGCCGCTGTGGCTGGAGGCGACGGACGCACCGGTGCCCGGCGGCGAGCTGAAGCGCCTCGTGGTGGCGCAGGACACCGGCGGCGCCATCAAGGGCAAGGTGCGCGGCGACCTGTTCTGGGGACCGGGCGCGGAGGCCGCGGACGCGGCCGGCGTGATGAAGGCGCGCGGGCGCTACACCATGCTGGTGCCGCGCCGGACCATCGTCACGGTCGCACGGTGACGCCGCCGTGCTCGTCCGCCTGACCAAGCTGCCCGATCCCTCCGCGGCGCTCCGCGCGCTGGAGGAGATCTTCTTCCTGTCCGCCGGCCGCACCGAGTTCCCGTCGGAGACGGCACGCGCGAACTTCTTCAAGACCTGGACCGGCTGGTACCTGGAGAACGCGCCCTGGGACGTCTGGTTCTGGCGCGACCATGACGGGTCCTTCGCCGGCTATCTCACCGGCTGCCTGGACAGCATGGACGCCGAGGGGCTGTTCAAGACCATCCCGAAGTACGACACCTTCGACGACCTGTTTCCGCGCTTCCCCGCGCACCTGCACGTCAACGTCCACCCCGACCACCGCAGCCACGGCATCGGCGCCAAGCTGGTCGAGCGCTTCGTGGCGGACTGCGTGGCGGAGGGCATTCCCGGCGTGCACGTGGTCACCGCCGCGCAGATGCGCAACGTCGGCTTCTACAACCGCCTGGGCTTCACCGAAGCGGTGAGGCGCGGCCCGCTGCTGTTCCTCGGACGGCCGCTGTGAAGCGCCGTGCTTTCCTGGGCGGGATGGCCGCCGGCCTCGCCGCGCTGCCGGCCCGTGCGACGGAGCGGAGCTGGGTCGCCACGCACGGCCGTGCGGACTTCCTGACCGCGCACCTCTATCCCGGCGCCCGCATCGTGCTGAAGCCGAACGGGCTGACCGAGAGCATCGTCGCGCTGACCTTCGACGACGGCCCCGACCCCGTCAACGACCCGGAGATCCTGCGCATCCTCAAGGAGCACGGCGCGGTGGCGACCTTCTTCATGGTCGGCCGCAACGCCCAGCGGCGCGCGCGCCTGGTGCGCGAGATCGCGGCGCAGGGGCACGAGCTGGGCAACCACACCTACGACCACCGGCGCCTGACCCGCTGCACGCCGGAGCAGCAGGCCGTTACGCTGCGCCGGACCAATGCGCTGATCGCCGCCGTGACCGGGCAGCCGCCCCGCTGGTTCCGCCCGCCCTTCGGCTCCTACGACGAGCACACGCTGTCCATCGCCCGAGCCAACGGCCTGGAGACCATCTTGTGGACCATCGACAGCAACGACTACCGTGACCTGCCGCCCGCAGTGATCGAGGAGCGGGTGATGCACGATCTGAAACCGGGTGCGGTGGTGCTCATGCACTCCAACCACCGCAACACGGTGGAGGCGCTGCCACGGATCCTGGAACGCGCACGGGAGGAGCAGTTCCGCTTCGTGACGCTGACGGAGTGGAAGGCGCAGATGGAACGCGTGGCGGTGACCTGAAACCCTCGACCAGCGGGCGTGAGCGGTTCACCACCAAGGCACCAAGATGAAACGACCGCCGGTCGGAGGCCGTGCCTCCGACCGGAACGTTTCCCGCCACTGTCGCACACGCCGGACATCCGCCGTGACCGGAAAACGTTCCGGGCGGGGGTACGACCCCCGCCCGGCGCGCGGGCGCGCGAGGCGGGAGAGGGATTTTATCCCTGCCGGTAGTTCGGTGACTCGTTGGTGATGGTGATGTCGTGCACGTGGCTTTCGCGCAGGCCCGCGTTGGTGATGCGCACGAAGTTGCAGCGCGTCTGCATCTCGGGGATGGTGCGGTTGCCGGTGTAGCCCATGGCCGCGCGCAGGCCGCCGATGAGCTGGTGGATCACCGCCGACACCGGCCCCTTGTAGGGCACACGGCCTTCGACGCCTTCCGGCACCAGCTTCATGGTGGAAACTTCCTGCTGGAAGTAGCGGTCGGCCGAGCCGCGCGCCATCGCCCCCACCGAACCCATGCCGCGGTAGCTCTTGTACGAGCGGCCCTGGAACAGGATCACCTCGCCGGGGCTCTCGTCGGTGCCGGCGAACAGGCTGCCGAGCATGGCACAGTCGGCGCCCGCCGCGATGGCCTTCGCCAGGTCGCCGGAGAACTTGATGCCGCCGTCGGCGATCACCGGTATGTCCTGCTTCTGGCACTCGTCCACCACGTCCATGACGGCGGTGAGCTGTGGCACGCCGACACCGGCGATGATGCGGGTGGTGCAGATGGAGCCCGGGCCGATGCCGACCTTCACGGCGTCCGCGCCGGCGCCGATCAGCGCCTTCGCCGCCTCGGCGGTGGCGACGTTGCCGGCGATCACCTGGGTGTAGTTCGACAGGTTGCGGGCGGCCCGCACCTGGTCCAGCACCTTGGAGGAATGGCCGTGCGCTGTGTCCACCACCAGCACGTCGACGCCCGCATCGAACAGCGCCTCGGCTCGGCGAAGTCCGTCCGGCCCGGTGCCGGTGGCGGCGGCGACGCGCAGGCGGCCCTTCTCGTCCTTGCAGGCGTTGGGATAGGCCTGCGCCTTCTCGATGTCCTTCACGGTGACGAGGCCGATGCAGCGGTAGTCCTCGTCCACTACCAGCAGCTTCTCGATGCGGTGCTGGTGCAGCAGGCGCTTGGCCTCGTCCTGGCCGACGCCCTCGCGGACGGTGACGACCTCCTTGGTCATCAACTCGCGAACGGGCTGTTTCGGATCGGTGGCGAAGCGAACGTCGCGGTTGGTGAGAATGCCCACCAGCTTGCCCGAGCCGCGGGCGTCCACCCCCTCGACCACCGGGATGCCGGAGATCTTGTGGGCGGCCATGATGCCCAGCGCGTCGGCCAGCGTGGCGTCCGGCGCGATGGTGATCGGGTTGACCACCATGCCGCTCTCGTACCGCTTGACCTTGCGAACCTCTTCGGCCTGCCGCTCGATGTCGAGGTTGCGATGGATCACGCCGATGCCGCCGGCCTGCGCCAGCGCAATGGCGAGCGCGCTCTCGGTCACCGTATCCATGGCGGAGGACAGCAGCGGAATGCCCAGTTTGATGGTCTTAGTCAGCCGCGAGCGGGTGTCCACGTCTCCCGGCAGCACTTCGGAGGCGCCGGGAACCAGCAGGACATCATCGAAGGTCAGGGCTTCGCGGATGTTGGATACACGCGACATCGGCCGTCTCCCGCAAAATTTGCGGCACTATACACAAGAAGCTGCGCTTGTGAAGGCCCACCACCCACTATCCCTCGGGAGGGGCGCGGCGGTGGGTGCAGCACAGCCATGCCGCAGGCGGCGGGGCGCTTCTTTCTTGACAATATTCCTATTCCGGGGCGATGATGCGGGCGTAAAGGGGCGAGGTGCGCCGCACGAAGCCCAATGCGGAATTGTGGCCTTGTAGGTTGGGTTGAGCGCAGCGAAGCCCAACGCGGTTGCATCGCCAAGGGGGTTGGGCTTCGCCTGCGGCTCAATCCAACCTACGAGGCTACGAGGCGCAGGTCGTCCGCTCAGCGCACCGATGAAACACACGGCAAAAAAGTGTTTCATGGTGTTTCATCGTGTTTCATCCGGGCGCGCCGCCCCGCCCCGGAAGCCCGTCGCCACCACGTAGGTCTCCGAGGAATCCTGCCGGCTGGCCGGCGGCTTGGCGTGCCGGACTACGGCGAAGTCCTGCTTCAGCCGGGTCAGCAGGTCGCGCTCGGCGCCGCCCTGGAACAGCTTGCACACGAAGGCGCCGCCGGGCGCCAGCACCTCTTCGGCGAAGTCGTAGGCGGCTTCGGCCAGCGCCATGATGCGCAAGTGGTCGGTCTGCTGGTGGCCGGTGGTGGGGGCCGCCATGTCGCTCAGCACCACGTCGGCCGGCCCGCCCATCGCCTGCTTGAGACGGTCGGGCGCCGCCTCGTCGAGGAAGTCGGCCTGCATGGTGGTGGCGCCGGCCAGCGGCTCCATCTCCAGGATGTCGAGGCCGACCACCTGCCCGCCGGTCTGCTCCGGCCGCACGCGCTCGACCGCGACCTGGGTCCAGCCGCCGGGGGCGGCGCCGAGGTCCACGACCCGCTTGCCCGGCGCCAGCAGGTGGAACTTCTCGTCGAGCTGCAGCAGCTTGAAGGCCGCGCGCGAACGGAAACCACGCCGCTTGGCATCGGCGACATAGGGGTCGTTGAGCTGCCGCTCCAGCCAGCGCGTCGAGGAGTTTGACCGCTTGGCCGCCGTCTTGACGCGAACGGTCGTCTGGCGGCCGCCGGGCCGCGACGTCGAGGACTTCTTCTGAACCATGAACCGTAATTACCCCAAATCAGACCCGCGCCGCCCCAATGAGATCGACGAGGATGCCCTCGCGCAGGCCGCGGTCGGCGATGCGCAGGCGCTCCACCGGGCAACAGTCGCAAATGGCTTCCAGCACCGCGCAGCCGGCGACCACCAGGTCGGCGCGCTCGATGCCGATACAGGCATGCCTGGACCGGCCCTCGAAGTCCAGCGCCACGAGACGGCGGATGATGTCGCGGGCGTGGTCGACGCGCAGGAAACTGCCGTCGACCGCCCGCCGGTCGTAGCGCGCCAGCCCCAGGTGGACGCCGGCCAGCGTCGTCACCGTGCCCGAGGTGCCCAGCATCTGCACGCCGCCCGCGGCGAGGTGGTCGCAGATTCCGTTGCGTTCGGTGAACGGCTCGATCTGCGCCGCGATCTCCTCGACCATGGCGCGGTATTCCGCCGAGGCGATGCGGTCGCCGCCGTAGCGCTCGGCCAGGCCGATGACGCCGCAGCGAATCGAGATCTGGTCGAGCAGCCGCGGCCGCTCCCCGGGCCGCACCGACAGCCACATCAGCTCGGTGGAGCCGCCACCGATGTCGAAGACCAGCGCGTGGGGAATGTTCGGGTCGAGCAGCGAGGCGCAGCCGGCGATGGCGAGCCGCCCCTCCTCCTGGCTGGAGATGATCTCGATGGCGATGCCGGTCTCGCGCTCGACCGCCTCGATGAAGGCGTCGCAGTTGCTGGCGCGCCGGCAGGCTTCGGTGGCGACCGCGCGGGCGGAGGTGACGCCGCGCCGCAGGATCTTGGAGCCACAGACCTTCAGCGCAGCCAGCGCGCGCTCCATGGCGTGGTCCGACAGGCGCTCGGTGCTGCACATCCCCTCGCCCAGACGGACGATGCGCGAGAACGCGTCGATGACGCGGAAGCCGCTCAGCGTCGGGCGGGCGATCAGCAGCCGGCAGTTGTTGGTGCCGAGGTCGAGGGCCGCAAACACCGGTCGCACAGGCGCCAGCGAACGATTCCGTTCCGAATCGCACTGCCGCTCGCTGTGCGCGTATGCGTCCACTTCATCTCCCCCACATCCGGCGGCTCTCTGAGCGGCCGCCATTGGAATGATTGGCTATACTAACCGCTTCCGCCCGCCGGGCGAAGTCTTGCTTTTGATCAAGGCGCGCGCTTTCCGGGGGAGAGCGAAAAAAAACAGGGCTTCACAAGTCCGAAACTCGGTGCTAAAAGGCGCCCCCACGACGGGAACGCGGCATTACGCCGCTCCCGGTGACGGTCTGGGGGATCGTCTAGCGGTAGGACAGCGGACTCTGACTCCGCCAGCCTAGGTTCGAATCCTAGTCCCCCAACCAACCCCCTGATAAATCAGCATTTTTTGGCAACGGCCACTGGCCGGTGAGCCGTTTACTCCACCGGCCTACTCCACGGGGCCGGAATGCTGAAAAGACAGGGCGCCACGTACCATTTCCGCCGACGCGTTCCCGGTTCGCTCCGTCCGTACTTGCGGATAGGCGAGGTTTGGGTTTCCTTGCGCACCACCGACCGCTGCGCCGCCCGGGCGACGGCTGCCGGTCTTTATGCGCTGACCGAGGACGCGTTCGCAGCCATGACCGAGAAGCCCGCCCAAGATCCTGCCGCCGCGGCGGAAAAGCTGAAGGCCACCCTGGACGAGTATGTGAAGCTCCGCCGTGAGAACGCCACGGCGACGATCGCGCTGGCCGGGCAATACCGCGAAGCCCGGGCCAATGCCGACGCGATGAAGGAGCTTGCGCTTGCCGCCATTTCCGGCGGCGCCCGGGTCGAGCACCCCTCCCATCACGAGCAACCGCCTCCTCAGCCCATGCCGCCGTCGCCGCTCTTCTCGACGGCCTACGAGGATTTTCTGGCTGCCCGCTCGCGCCCCTCGGACGAGCACCGCGGCTACGACGAGCATACCATCGGTCAACTCCGCGCAACGTACCGGTTGTGGCAGGAGCTCGTCGGGGATCTGCCCGTGCGCGAGTACACGAGGGAGCAGGCGGCCGAGTTCCGCAAGCTGCTGCTGCGCCTCCCGGCCACGTTCGGGAAGGTCGGCAGGGGCAAGCGCAAAAGCGCCCGGGACGAGATCAAGCGCATCGAAGGCACCGACGCCGAAACCATGCAGATGAAGACGGTGAAGCGGCACTTCTCGGCGCTGAACCAGCTTTTCGGATGGCTGAAGGATCGCGGTCACGTCGCCGAGGTCATCTCGACAGGGTTCCCGTTTCCACTCCCCAAGGGCAGCCGTTCCGCCCGCGACGAATGGTCCGCGGAAGACCTGCACAAGGTATTCCACTCGTCGAGGTACGCTTCCGACGCCGATCGGACGACGGCGGAGTGGTGGCTTCCGCTCATCGCCTTGCACACAGGCATGCGGTTGGAGGAGATCTGCCGCCTTCGCCCCGGCCCCACGCAGGACATCCAGGTTCTTCATGGCGTGGCGTGCATCGTGATCCAGCGCCACCCGGACGGATGGGACCCGAAGACGGAGGCGGGCGCCCGCATCATCCCCATCCATCCCACCCTCGTCGAACTCGGCCTGCTCGAATTGGTCGAGCGCCGCCGCCGGGAAGGGGCGCCTCGGCTGTTCCCGGAGCTTCGGATGTACCGGAACAAGCTCGGGCACGAGTACAGCCGCGACTTCAGCAGTTTCAAGATTGCCCTCGGCGTGAACGAAAAAACTGTCTTCCACAGCTTCCGACACAACGTCCGCACCATGATCGACGCCGAGGACGTGCAGGAGCGTTGGCTCGACGCCTTGATGGGCCACGAAGGGCCGAACGCCGGGGTCGGGCGCCGGGTCTACAACAAGAGGACGGACATCCAACGGCTACGGCAACTGGTCGAGGCGATCCGGCCCGAGGTGGACCTGTCGCACTTGCGGCGCTCCGCTTGACACCGGCATCTTCCCGGGCAACCCTAATGAAATCGGCCGGATCAACGCGGCGCCAACCGCTCCCCGGCCGAGTTCATCAAGGACTAATCCGAAGATGCAACCTGTTGACGACGTTGTCAACTTCGAGAGTGGCGCCCCTGATCGGGGCGCTTGAGCGCCGGGCGGAAATATCTACTTTCCGACCAGCGAAACGACCCAACCAATATTGCCAACAAGTTTAATTGCCAACACGCTTGCAGCGTGGTCGAGGATGACCGGCTGTGGGAAGAGCGCTTCGCCGAGACCTACGAAACCAAGCGTGCCGAGGCGTCAGAACGCCTGCGCAAGCGCCGGGAGCGAGACCGCGACGCCCGTCTGCGCCGGGCCGGGCGCGCCGGGCACAAGCCCTACATCGAGCCGACGGCGGAGGAACTCGGGCGCCTCATGCTGGAACGCGACCGGCACCATGATCGTCGCCGGGAGATCGAGGACCACTACGAGGCCGAGCAGCAGACCGAGCGGGCGCGGGCGCGCAAGCAGGAGATCGCGAAGCGGCTCAACGAGGGCTTCGAGTGGCCCGGCGGCCGCTACGGCGGCGAGACCTATCAGGACGGCTACCGGCGCGATGCCTTCGGCTTCCAGGGCCTCCGGTCGGACGAGCACGCCATCCTCAAGCTGTTCGTCAGCAAGCTCCCCCGGGCGGCCAAGGGCCTCCAGGTCGGCACGCTCAAGTCCGCCGTCCACGGCACCCGGAGCAAGCTCCTCGGCCTCGACGAGCCGATCGTGACCTTCTGCGAGGTGATGCGCGGCGTCTGGCGCGTGGACGTCGATGGGACGTTCGCTTCGACCGCCGCGATTTACCGCGCCCTCAACGAACTCCGAGTGCCTTGGCCCAACATCGTGACCGGGTTCCGAGACGAGGCCGGGCAGTGGATCAGGCCCCACTTCTATTTCCTCTTGGAGCACAGCGTCTGCTTCAGCGATAGGGGCGACGTCCGCCTCATGCGGCTGTTCGACGCCATCGGCCGGGGCCTCGTCCACGCGTTGCTGCGCATCGGCGCCGACCCGGGCGGCCTGTCAAACCCGAACCGCGGCAAGAACCCGCTCAGCCCCCTGTGGCACAGCGAGATCATCCGCGACGAGCCTTGGTCGATGGACGAGATCAAGGACCGCGTCTGCCTCAACGTCAGTAAGGAGCACTTGGTCCGGCTGGCCGCCGAGGTGCTGGAGCCGGTGGTCGCCCTGAAGGATGGCACCAAGCTCCCCTCCAACAGCTTCTTCACCCGCCTTCAGGAGCGCGCCTTCGACATCGTCGGGGCGCACCACAAGGCGGGCGACTACGACCAGTTCGCGGCCGAGATGCAAGTGTGCGCCCTCGAACTGTGCGGCGCCTTCGGTTCGGTCAAGGAAAGGGTCCTGCGTGCCGTCGCCCGGCGCGTCACCGATTACGTGTGGTCCCACCACGACCCCAAGGCAAAGCCGCACGCCGTCCGCCGGGGCCGCGGCAGGTGCCACCATGAGGTTCAAGGCAAGACCATGCGGGAGCGCCAGCAGATCGGCGGGCGGGCTACTGCGTCGGCCCGGCGCGCCGCCTCGGTGGCCGCCATCGTAGCAGCCCATGGCCGACTGGTCGAACAGGGCCGCGCCGCCCCGGGCGTCCTGCCGAAGCCGGGCATCCTCGCCGCCGAAGCCGGGGTGTCCGCCGAGACCCTGCGGGTCTGCCGGGCGGAGGTCGCTGCCGCCCTCGCCGCGGAATCGCAGAGACGGTGTATAGATAAAAAGCTGCCGCCTCCGTCCGACCGGTCCGACGTGGCTCCGGTGCCTGCACGCCGTGGCGAGGAAGCTGCCCCATTCCCTGCCGATGCCTCCGCCGTGTCGGGGACGCCCGTCCGGGTGGCGTGCGCCCCCGTCCGTGGGGATGTCGTCTTCGGGGGGACGGGGAGCACCGATGGGGAGGTGCGGGCTGGCGTGGCGTCTGGCCCGTCTCAGGTCCGGCATCCGTCGGTGAAGGGGGGAAACGGGGGAGCGGCCGCCACACGTGGCGGTGGAACGGGGGCAAGGCCCCTCAGTCCAGGGGTGCGAATGCCATATGCCGCCCGCGAGGGATGGTCACGACGCCGTCTCCCCGGTGCCGAGCCGAACTCGTCCACCCGGCGCGAGTAGTGCGGATGGTCCATGATGTTTTCCATTCTGGAAAATTCCACCATTGCCACGAGTGATGCACGCTCGTACCGTTGCAGCAGGAGCCACCCCCGATGGCAGCCCCGGTGTTCCAGTCCCCCATTGAGGGGTTGCGACGACCAGGCCCCGCGCAGCGCAGGCCACCGCCGCCATGCGAAGGAATACCGCCCAATGCGAGACCGCAACCAAGAGATCGACAACGCCATCGCCGCCTTAAACGACCGGACTGCACGGCACATTCGCGACCACCAACGTTTTTGGCGCACAACGGACTGGGGCGCGGAAGTGTGGCGCAGCACGCCTTCGCACCTGTTCCAGTACGAGCAGACGCTCAGCGAGTTGCGGGCGAGCCGAACGGCGTACGCTAACCTCCGGTAACCCGGTCACTTCGGACCGCCATCGTCCGACGGCGCCAAGCACCCGGCCCCGCCCCCGCTTACCACATATCCACAGCCAGCCAATCGTGCGCTATGGGGGGCGCATTGGCTGGCTGTGGATATGCTCCGCGCTGCGCGCTTCGGCCCGCCCACGGGCGGGCTGGAAAGCGGGGACGGCGAGGCGCATCTCCGGCCCCCACCCCCCTTCCGCGCCGCCGTCCCGGCGGCCCCGCCCCAGGGCGGGGGGCGGGGCCCGCGGTGAAGCGCCGCCTGCGGCGGGCGCCGCGGTGCGGCGCGCCATCCCGGCCATGGCCGGGGCGGAAGCTCACTGGTCCGGCGACGACAGACGCACGCCCTCGCCATGCCGACCGGCCGACAGGAATACAACGCCAGCCTCTTCGAGCGCCTGACAGACTCGGAAGTAGATGTCGGTGGTGGTGCTCTGCCCTTTTTCCAACCTGATGACACTACTCAAGCTGACGATGGCCTTGTCGGCCAAAGCCGCCTGGGACCACCCCAAGAGGGCACGGGCGGCACGGATCTGTCGCGGGGTAACGTTGACCATCCCCCCGCATCGTCCATCGCGCGTCAGGACGCCACAGCCTGACAAAATACATTGCTAAATTGCCATGTTTTATGTCAGAAAAGGCCGCATTCCACGCGGGGTTGATACCCGCAAACTGCACCCCGGCCACCCCCATAGGTCGTTATGAAGAGACTCACCACCGCGTCCGTCCTACTGATGACTGCCCTCCTCACCGCCTGCGGTGGGGGGCCGGGCGACGGCGACCTGCAAGACGCCGTCGAGGCGGCGGTAAAAGCCGATCTCCAGAGGGTCGCGAACACAGGCAAGGTCTTCGGCGCGTTGGCCGGAGACCGCTCGATCGGGGAATCGCAGTTCAACCCCGATGCGATTCGCATCCGCAACCTGACGGCCGAGGATAAGCGCAAGATCGAGAGCGGCGATTACGTGGTCAAGGTCGCGTTCGACGCTTGGAACGGGGCCCTCGTCCAGCGCTCCAGCGCGCGCCTGACCGTCACCAAGGTGGACGGGAAGTGGAAGGTCATCAACTTCGAGAAGCTGTAAAAGACGAAAGGCGGATAGGGATGATCGGGAAACTCGCAATCCTCGCGGCATCGACGTTGCTGCTCTGCTCCTGTGGGGACGATAATTTTGCTTTAGGGAAGTGGATGACAGCCGCCTGCACGGGTGACGGCGCGCGGGCGATCAAGCCGGGGGAGAAGCCCCCGGAGTTTGAGTTCAGGAAGGCGAACATCATCCTGCGATTCGCTGATCAGGAGCAGAAAATCCAGGAGATCGAGTTCATGAAGGACATCAAGTACGACATCTCGGCGGATCGGGTGACGGCAATGTCAGCCAACGGCCAGCCAAAGCCCAACGAACCCCGCTGGATCGACATCAAGAAGGACCCTGACGGGATTATGATCTCGTTCGACGGAAAAAACTGCGTCCTGAAGAAGACGTAGGAATCGGCCGGGGGCGCGGACCTATGGTCCGGCTGCGGCGCCCCCGCCCCCTCATCCGCGCTATTCCAGTCCCCACCGCGACACGACGTCGGACGCCAACCGCTCGACAAGAGCGCGCTGCCTGTCGTCGAGCCGCCCCCACGCTGCGGCGGGACGGTCGTACGGTTCCGGAGCCGCCCCCGGCTCTCCGCCGACCAGGGCGAGATCCCGCTCGACGGCCGAACTGTCGCAGCCGCCGAGCGGGTAGAGGCAGACCGCCCCGTCGGCATCCACCTCGCACTGATCCGGGTCGGCACACCCTCGGCATGCCATCAGCGCCGCGGCGCACCGCTTGTCGTCGTCGAGCAGCCGGAGCCGGTCCAGCGACGCGAGCGCCCGCTCCACCCCTTCGCATCCCCGGCGCAGGGCAGCCGTCGGGCAGAAGACCCTCTCGATCCCGCGGTATGCCATCACGCGGCCTCCTCGATCTTGTCGGCCAGCGACCGGGAGTGCTTGACGACCGCCTCGAACTGCGTGGCGAGCCACGGCGGCAGCGACGAGCCGACCGCCGCCAGGGCCGCGTCAGCGCGCTTGATCATCCGCACATCGTCACCCAGAGACAGTTGCCACGGCCGCGAAGGGCCGATGATTGCCGCCGCCGCCGCGGGGTCGGCCCGCTCCAGGGCCGCCAACGACTCTACCAACATCGTGGCCAACACCGCGGCCTCGTCCATCTCCTTGCCCTTGCCCTTGCCCTTGCTCATGTCCGTACCTCCAAAGCGTTAACTCGACTGGTGATAGGCGTACCGGGCCCTGCGGCTGGAGGCTAGTATAGCAATGGTCATATTGCCATTGCCATAAGTTTATGCACGGATAGGCGAAGCATTCGTGTCAACATTGACTGTCATTGCCGAAATCTATCCTTGCAATGACAGATGATGTTTTCTCGAAACCGCCCCTACAATTTGCGGAGATCGTGAGGGAGGACGGGAATCTATCCTTGATGAGACGAAATCTATCCTTGCTACCCAAGGACAGATTCAGCAAGGACAGATTCACCGGGCGAGCGGATAAATACGGGAGCGCTCCGGCGACCCGGCTCAGCGCGGCCGTGCAGGGATGTTTCCACCGCCTTAACGCTAGGCCGCAGCCTGGCCGGGGCATCCGGACTCTTGCCGCGCCCCGTCATAGGATTCCGCTGTAGCCAGCCATACCTGCATGCCGCGTCCTCCGGGCTTGCATGCAGGTAGCTGGCCAGGGAGCGAAGCCCCCGTGGACCCCCGGCCGCCTATCGGCGGCCCAGCAGGAGACCGGAGATGGCGGATGTGGAGACGGGGCTGTGCGCTGATCTGACGGCGGACGGCGACTGCACGGCCCAGGCGGAAGTCGTGACGGCGGACGGCATGCGGCTGTGCAGGGAGTGCGCTCTGTACTACGCGGGCGAGTGGCCCGGCGAGGCGACGGCCGCCCGGGTCCGTCGGTGGGCGGAGGAAGCCGCCGGTCGAGAGTACGTCGCCGAGCAAGATGAGGTCGAGGTCCGCCCTTACTGGAAGGACGAGTACGACGAGGCGCGGGCCGAGGCCGAGGCTGACGACCGGCTCGACCGTGGTGTCCGTATTTGGGAGGATTGACGCCGTGCCGGGCCAGCGGGGCAGCGAGACGCGCGCGATGGGCCGCCAGGTCTCCGTCCGGATGGACGAGGCCCTGGCCGCCCGCGTCCGTGCCGTCGCCGAGCGTGACGGCGTCACGGACGCGGCCGCGGTCCGCCTCATCGTCACCGACGCCCTCGGCCTGCCGGAGGAGGCCCGGCCGACGGCGCGCGGCCGCTCCCTGCCGCCCAAGCACGTCCTCGAACTGGCACGCCTGCGCGAGGTGGTCGCGGAACTGACCGGCGCGCTCGTCCAGGCCGCCATCCGCACCCGGGAGGCGGGCCTGCCGGTCCTGCACGCCGACATCGAGGCCGCCCTGCCGGGCGTGCGCGCCGCCGTCCGCGGCCTCGACGCGCTCAAGCTGGCCATCCTCGCCGACCTCGGAGGGGCGGCGCGATGATCGGCGGCGCGACCCGGGGGTCGGGCGGCCGCGCCCTCGGGGCGCACCTGGCTGACGCCAAGGGCCACAACGAGGAGACCCGCCTGGGGGCCTGCCGCGGGCTTGTGGGCGGGACGATCCGCGAGCGGATCGCCGAGTTGACCGACCTCGCGGCCCACGCCCGCAGCGCGAAGCCGCTGTACCACGTCCACGCTGACCCGCCCCCGGGCGCCGCCTTCGACGAGGCCGCGTGGGGCCGCTACTGGCAGCGGTTCGAGGCCGAGTTCGGCCTGGAGGGCCAGCCGTTCGCGGAGGCGATCCACATCAAGGACAACCGCGAGCACCGGCACCGCGTCTATAGCCGGGTGCTGCCCGACGGCACCTGTGTCCGCCTCGACAACGACCACGCGCGCCGTGAGAAGATCAACCGCGTCACCGAGTTCGACGAGGGACTGCCCTTCGTCGGCGGCGCGCACAACCGCACCGTCGCCGCTACGCTCGACAAGGAGCGCCCGGACGTCGCGGAGGCGATGCGCGCCGCCGGGCTGACCGATACGCCGCGCCCCCGGGCCGTGCTGACGCCCTCGGAGCGCCACCAGCAGGAGCGGACCGGCGTCGACAAGGCCGCCGTGCAGGCGGCCGCGTGGGACGCATGGCGGGCGGCCGACACAGGCCCCGGCCTGGAGGCGGCCCTCGCCGAGCGCGGACTCCGGCTCGCGGCGGGCGACAAGGGCGCCGTCGTCGTGGACCACTCCGGCGGCGTGCACAGCCTCGCCCGGCTGGTCGGCGCCGCAGCCAAGGCCGACGACGGCCGCCGCGTCCGGGCTGCCGAAGTGGTGGCGCGCCTGGACGGACTCCCCCTCGCCACTCTCGACAACGCCAAGTCCGCCGCCAAGGACGCGGCCGCAGCCAAGGAGGCCCAGCATGGACAACCTCGACCCGAACGACTTCGAGGTTCCGGCGCTGACGGCGCCGGAACCGGAGCCACCCGCTCCGCCCCCGGCGGAGAGCGAGCCGACGCCTGGCGCGATCCTTACGGAGGCCGCCGGGGCGCACAGCAAAGCCAGCGAGATCCTCGACCTGCTGAGCCAGACGGGGGACGGCGCGAACAAGTTGGAGGCGATCGTCACCCTATTAGGCGACATTTTGAACAGCTTGACGTCGCTGCATGGCAAGGTGGACGCCCTGTCGTCCCCGTCGCGGCCGTCGTCGTCGCCGCAGCCCGTCTCGACCTCGGCGGTCTCGCCGACGCCAGGGAACGCCTGATCGCGGCCTCCCGCGCCCCGTCGCCGGACCCTCGTATCGCCGCCGTCCAAGCCCGCCGCGTCGAGCTCGCGGCCGCCGCGGCGATCCCTGCCGCCGCCCTCGACCGCCTGGCCAGGCAGGCGCAGGCGTTGCGCCAAGCATCCGCCCCCCGCACCCCGGAGCAGCCCCATGCCGACCGACCAGAAGCCCCGGCGCCTAGGGCCGGAGCCGACCGACGCGCCGTCATCGGCAATCTTGACCGAGGCCCGCGGCGCACACTCGACCGCTCGGGAAATCCTCGATCTGATGACCGCAACGGGGGACGGCGCGCCGCCGGACCCCATCGAGGAGATCACCGCGACCCTGCGCGACCTGCTGAGGGCCGTCCACGGGATCACGGCCCGGCTCGACGCCATCGAGCAGATGATCCGGAGCGGTTCGCGCGGCTGACCGCCGCCGCCCGCCTGCGGGCGGCGGCGCAGCGTCCAGGCGCGGCCGCCCGGGTCGCTTGGTGCCGCCAGGGTGCTCGCCTCGTGGCCGATCGCGCGACGGAACCGCCCCTGGCGCGGGCGCAGCGGGTGCTGGCCGCCGGGGTGGCAGCGTACCGCGCCCGGGCCAAGGAGTTCCGCGCCCAGGCGGCCGCGATGCGGACGACCCCGGCGGAGGTCCTGCGGCACCATCTGCGCGACCAGCACCGCGCCGTCGCTGAGGCCAAGGCGGCCAGGGTTGCCGCCGTGGAGCGCCGCGACCGGCTGGAGGCCCGCTTCGATCGGTTGGGCCCGATCCGGCGGTTGTTCGCCGGGGGCCTCAAGCGTGCAGTCGCCGACGCCCGCGCGGCCGCCGAGACGGCCGTGGAGCGTCACAACGAGGCCATGTTGTCCCTGGTGGAGGCCGAGCGGGTGCCGCACCACATCTCCCGCGCCTCCGCCGAGGCCCGCGAAAGCGCCAGCCAGCAGCGTGACCTGGTCGCCGTCGCCGATGCCTGCGAGTCCGCCGCCCGCTTGCTCGACAAGGCCGCCACGGCGACCGTTGCGGCGCCGCGGGTGACCGAGGCCGCCCTCGGCGGGGACCTTGTCGGGGCCGCCGCCGAGGCGACCGGCCGCAGCCTCGGCAAGGGCGGCGGACGTGGAGGTTTCGGGGGCGGCGCGCCGAGCAGCTCGGCGCCGAGCGGCGCCGATTGCGGGTTTGCTATTCTCAGCTGCGGCAGCGACGACCCGGACGCGCAGGCCCGCGCGTTGCAAAGATTCTTCCAGGCGTGGGCATCGGCGTGGGAGTCCAGGAACAGGCGACTGGCCGCTGCAAGCAAACCGGTGGTGTCGGTCGGGCCGACGCCAGACCCGGTGTACCGGGGGCCGCGCGGCCGGTGAGGCGAGTCTAAAACCGCGGCCTCGGCCCCAACGGCCTGGGCTCCGCCTCGACCTCAGGCTCGGCCTCAGCCTCAGCCTCGGGCGCAGGCGGTGGCGGATTCTTCCACGCCTCGTAGGTCGCCTTGATGCGGTCGCCGTGCGACCGCGCCAAGTCGGCGGCCTCCTCGGTGGACATCGTCTTGAGCCACACAGCCACTTCCGCGGGGAGGCGCCGCAGCAGGTGCGGGAACGGTTGCTGCCCATCGCTCACCCGCTCAAGGCACTGGCGGACAACCCTGTCCGACCAGCGCTCTTCCTCGGCCTTCGGCCGGGGCGGAGGTGGCGGTACCTGCACCACCTGGACGACTTGGCGCGGCGCTGGCGCCGGAGACTCGACCTCCCGCCCCCGCCGAGCGGGTGCCCGGGTCAACTCGACCCGGGGCCGCTCAGCCAGGGCCGCCGCCGTCTTCTGTTGCAGGACCTCCGTGGGCACCCCGCCCAGGAGGCGCAACAGGAAGCGGCGAAGCCCCTGGACTAGCGCCGCCACCAGCCGCCCCATGAGTTCAGCCATGGGCGCCAGGAACAGCGAGAGCTTGCCCGCCATATCGGCCGCGAATGCGTTGGGGTTCGCCATGTTCAGGCCCTCCCTTCCGGCTCGGGAAACTCGTCCGGGTCGAACGGGTCGCTCCAGCCCCGGGCCAGATCGTCCAGATCGAAGGCGGGGTCAGCCTGCCGCCGCGCCTCCTCAGGCGGCGCCCAGGGAAGGCGGGCCAACATCTCCTCCCCCATCGCCACGCACTCGGCCCGCAAGGCGTTGCGATCCCGACCGTCACGGCAGCAGATCGGCTCGTTGAACAGCCGACCGTCAGACATGACGAGCGGCAGATACACCTCGGCCCGCCAGCGACCGCGCCCTAGCGGGCGCAGGGTGAACGCGACAGCCCGCGGCCCGTCGTGGACGACGATGTCCTCGGTAATCATCTCGGTAGCCTCCCCTCACGCACGCGGCGGAACAGCGATCGTCAGCCACGAAGAAGTATCCCCCGAACCGCGGCTCGGCGGTTACTTTCTTGTGCAGCCACGTGCGCTCGTTCCACAATAATACGTGTTCCATGCACCAAGGTTATGCCCGGCGCATGCGGGGAACAACGCCTCCACAGCTTAGCTCTTGGCAGAGGCGCCCGAACGTTTACCTTTCTTCAATTCCGAAAATTACTTCATAAGTCGGATATGTTTTTCGGAATGATGACCGGTGCTTACTCAAAATGCCCCCGCTGACGACCTTTCCCAGCATGGCAGGCGACTGGCAGCGACTGCGGCGCGAAACGCGCGCGCCGACGGCGACCTTCCTGCGGAGGTGCGCCGTCGCGAGAGCCTGCTGGATGGCACATGAGGCTCTCGGCCGCATGTCATAGGGCGGGGGACACCCGGGAGCCCCCAAGGGCAATCCGGCGTCGCCGATCGCCTCTTACATTCACAAGGTGGCTGGCTCGTAGATCCCCTGCTTGATTTTCTTGATGCGTCCCTCGGCGACCAACTTGCGCAACGCAGCGGACACCCTCGACTTCGCCCCTTCTTTTGGCACGTTGAGGCAATCGACAAACACCCCTGTCAGCCAACCGGTTGCCAACCGCCCACGAGCAACGAAAATTTGCTCGATCATCTTTGCATCCTCTTCGGCGCGCACATTCACTTTCCGAGACCGCGCCTCATCATCCTCTTTCTTCCGCTCGTCGATGTAGGCGAGAACTCTCTTGAGGTCGAACTGGCTGGACATGACGATCCCCTGTCGCGTGGTCAGTCCACAAGAGTTACCCCCTAATTGCACAAATCGTCAACCCGAATCGCTCTCTCCATCTCTCTCCCACAAAATGCGCCCACTTATTCCCTCCCATTCATGGGCGCCAACGATAGGCACCGATCTCAGTGTCTGACCCGCCGGGCGAGGGCGCGCTCGACACCATCGTGTGCCAGGCGGAGCCAGTTGTTCGTCGAAGGAGAGAGCAGCGCCAATGTTGACAACTCCATGCCACTACTCCACATTTCGGCCATCAACGTTGCCAACATGTTGACTTTCAAGGGTAGTTCGGGCGGCTATTCCGTATCCTAGTCCCCCAACCACCTTTCCCGAACGGCCAGCGGTTTCAGGATCTTACGGGGTGCGCGCACCCCGAAACGCCGGGCGTGTGTGGACCTGCCGCACAACGCTGTCGCACACCAGGCACCCCGGCCGGCCTGGAGTGGCGGACCGTGGCGAAGCTGGTCCATCTCTGTCTGCGCGCCGGCATCTGGTAGGGAAGCTCGATCTGGTCGAGCGGCACCAGGGCGACGTCGGGCATCGCCGCCGACGCACCGGCGATGGTCATCATGGCGGGCTCTCAGATAGGGGAAGGGGCGGTCCAGGCGCACGTTGCCCGTGGCTCAGGATGGAATGGCGGAGTATAGGAAAATTGTCAACGACTGCCGCCGTCCCCTGCCCGTCGCGTGGAGGTCAGCCGCCGTCCTCCTGCTTGAAGAGGGAGAACTTGCGGGTCAGCGGATCCAGCTCCTCCGCCCGGCCGAACAGCGCGACGGCCACATAGTCGAGCACCTCCGGGTCGGTCTCGGCCGTCCTGCGGATCTGGTCCTCGGCGCTAGTGGCTCGGCACAGAGGTTATGACGGGTTGGACTCCGGTCTGGAGGACCGGGAGCCTTTCGGGCTCGACGAGCAGTCGGATGCTGCGAGTGGCGCCGGGGGTCCTGTGGATCAGCCCGGCACGTTCGAGGGACAGCACCAACTGATGGACGGACGGCGGCGTGACGCAGAAAAAGCGTTGCATGTCGGCTTCCGCCGGCGCGGCGGCCGAGCACGCAGGTGTAGGCGTGGATGAACGCCAGGTACTGGCCTTGCTTGGGCGTGAACGGGGGCGCGGTCGGGCTCTGGGACATGGCGGAGGTCGTCCGGTTGTCGGTGCTTTCAACGGCGCGGAGGCACCGATGAATGTACGCTACCGGGTCGAGCTGAGCGACGCCGAGCGACAGGACTTGCAGGCGCTGGTCAACGGGGGCACGCAGGCGGTCCGCACGATTAAAGCTCGCCGAAGAGCACATAGGCTCCTTCAGACACCACGGCCCCGCGGCACGATCCAACAAGGTGCTTGGGCATCCCTTCGGAGCCATCCCATTGGCGCGCCTATCCAGTGGGAGGCTTCCCAAAGCGCCGCAGGCCGGATGCCGGGGTATTCGCGTTCCTGATCCGATGCACGGCGTGGAGACGAACGCCAAGATGAAGGATCCCAAGCAGATCGCCCGCGTGGCGTTGCAATCCGCCCGCGTCAATGTGGACGTTTACGAAGCCTGCGGACTGATCACCCCGGCGTCCGCCACCGGCCTGCGCTACAAGATCGCGGTCCAGGCGGGCGACGTGAACGGCGACGAGTGCCGGTTTCCCTCCTGCGACTGCCCCTGGCCCGACTGCTCGCACCCGGACCGGGAACAGCACTGAGCCCGGTGCGGAGCAGAGGCGGCACGGGACGGAAGAAACCCGTCATCATCATCCGTGCCTCTCCGAAGGAAAACCTTATGCCAGTGGAACGCCCTTCAAGCCTTTCATGATCATCTCCCGGCTACGCTTCATGAAGTCGGGATGCCGACAGATGTAAGTGTCATAAAGATTGGCCAGGACCGCCTTGCTCATCGGCTCAAAATCCGGAGAAGCGACGAGAGCGCCCTTGTCGCTGACACCCCCCGGTTGCAGCAACCGGCAAGTTTATACCGTACCGCACCCTTCTTTTCACGTACATATCGGCAATCTTTCGTGACGCTTTTATATGGAGCCTAACATTAAATGTATTGAATAACATAATATTTTCTGCTTTATATTATTTTTATGGCATCATTTGGAATATTATCAAAACTATTGATATTCGAAAGATTATTGAATTCCACCATCTTATCAGCGACCTTGATTCTCTCGTCGACTGCAACCCCTATCTCTTTAGGGATCCCTCTTATCTCATTCGGCACGAAAACAAACTCCTTGCCTGCCTTCACCAGTTGCCCTTCAGAGCGACGTCCCCTTTGTCAACGTCCTTCACACGCGCTTCCATGAGCTTTGTGAATTCGACACTACCGAGCAGAACCGAAGGCATTGATCGAGAGGCTTCGAGGCGGTCCATCGGACCCGACGCCGGAGGCGGCGGGAGCCGAGAAGGCCCCGCGAGACTTGCGAGTGGGGTTGAGACGGACGAAGCCTTCGGGCGCCGCCCGTCACTCCAGAGAGCCGGCACTCTCCACATACTGCTTCATTGCGGCTTTGCCCGCCTCGGTCAGTTCGATGAACACGCGGCGGCCGTCCTTCTCGTCGGCGATGCGGCGCACCAGGCCCTGCGCGTGAAGGTCGGCGATGCGTCGCAAGGCGGTGGTCTGCGCCACCCCCGAGGCGATGCACAGCGAGGATACGGAGATCCGCCGCCCCTCGAGATGGTTGATCATGAGGTCCAGCAGCATGTCCCAGCAGGGGTCCTCGAACAGCCCCTTCGGGAAGAACTTGTCGCGGGCTGCCCGCTTGCGCTGGATTGCCTGAAGGGCGGCAAGGCTGTCCGACGGCGAGCCTTCCTCCGCAGCCGCACCCGCGGGAGCGTGCGCCGGCCGGGGCGAAGGGGCGAAGGGCACAATGCGGGCCGGGACGGCCTCCCCCCGCAGGGCCCGCATGGTCTCGATGAGGGCGAGGCCATGGCGGTACGCCTGCTCCAGTGCCTCGGCGCTGCCGTTCAGGTGGATCGGCATGTGGCGCAGGGGATCCGGCCTGCGGTCCCCAAGGGCTGCCAGGCTGCGGGTCAGCGCGTGTTCCACCTGTACGTCGTCGTGGACGTCGGTGACCACGTCGGCGACCTGAAGGCGGATGGCGCGCACCATATCCTCCGTGCCCGGATTGGACGCGAACAGGATGCATCGCACACCGCGGTGGGACTGCCGCATCCGCTCGATCAACGCCAGCCCGTCGAACCAGGGAGAGCCGCCGTCCACGACGGCGATGCCGATGGACGGCTCGGCATCGAGGTATCCCAAGGCGGTGAGCACGTCCTCCGCCTCCCGCACGCGGCAGCCGAGACGCTGGCTGCAGTCGCATATCCGCTTGATGGCTTGACGATCGCTTCCGATGATCAGAACGGACGGCTCGATGGCCGTAAGCGCGGCTGACGCACGAAACTCCTTCACTTGCGAAGCCATAGGATGCTGCATGATGCCCCCCAACCTTTCTTATCCCCCGCTGTCGATTGTGGACGGCAGCGGGGTCGAGCCCTGCGCGAAGGCGCCATCGACAGCACCTCCGGCAACCCGGCACTCCACGCGACGGCGTGCCCACCGGTTGCTGGCAGCTTATAGCATTACCCATTTAGCTTTCACATCAACGGCCGTTGATTCTTTCTTGTATGAAAATGGAATTTTCATTCCCACCTTTGCGGCGTTTGTTAAATACGCGCCAAATCTCGCCTCTATTATGACATTCCTGTCACAATTATTAATTATGTGTCATCGGGATCGAGCGCATAGCCGACGCCCCGCACGGTCACGATGGGCGAGGAGCTGCTGTCATCCAGCCGCATCTTGCGGCGCAACCGGGTGATCAGCGTATCCACCGTATGCTCACTGATCGAACTTGGATCACGGTTGCTGATGACATCCAGCAGGTATTCGCGGCCCACCGGGTTGGGTCGCATCGCCGCCAACGCCGCCAGGATGTTGAACTCACCCGTCGTCAGCGCCAGGTAGGAGCCGTCGGGCCGGAACAGCGCGCGACGGACGAGATCGAGCCGCCAGCCCTTGAAGGTGAGCGGCGCGTCGGCCGGCGGGGGCAAGGGCGCTGCCGGTGTTGCGGATGGAACGGTGCGGCGCAGCAGGTTGCGAATGCGCATCAGCAATTCCAGTGGATCGACCGGCTTGGTGAGATAGTCGCCGCCATGGGACAACCCGGCGATGCGATCGGTAGCGCTGTCGCGGCCGGTCACGAAGATCAGCGGAATCTCCTCCCCCAGGCGCAACGCTTCGGCGAGCGCCAACCCGTCGCTGTCCGGCAGGTTTATGTCGAGGAGAACCAGATCGGGGCGTTCAGCCGCCAGATGCGTCCTCAACGCCGCCCCGTTGGTCGCGCGCAGGACGCGCAGGCCCTGCCGCTCCAGGTAGGTGGCGATCAATTCCATGGTTTCTGGCGAATCCTCGACCATGAGAACCGTTCGGCCGCCCAGTTCCACCCCGACGCTCATGGAAGACACACCCTCCCCTCCCCGCTGTCGATGGCGCGCAGGACGGCGGTCACCCGACGCCGCAATGCCTCCGTCGCCTCATTCAAGGACGGCTGCCTCTCCCCGCTCCCTTGCGCACCCGTCTCAGTCACGCCGAGCGCCACACGCTCCAGCACGCGCGCGTCGGCGCTCAACCCCACGAAGCCGTAGTTGGCGCCGCTGCCCTTCAGCCGGTGCGCCACATCGGCCAGGCGCTTCGGCGGCGCCGAGCGGTCCTCCAGCACTGCCAGCACCTCGCGGCAGGCCTGGGCGAAGATGTCCAGCAGCCGTTCCTCGTCCGCGGGAGACAGATCGGCCGCCTTCGCTGCGCCGGCCCCGGCAGGGGCATGGCGGGCGAGGGCGTCGAGCAGCGCCTCCGGATCGACGGGCTTCGAAATCACCTCGTCCACGCCGGCATCCAAGTACTGTGCGCGGTCCTCCAGGGAGGTATTGGCCGTCACGGCGATGATCGGCACCATGGCGGCGTCGGGGTCGGGCAGTGCGCGGATGCACCGGGCTACGTCCAGGCCGTCCATGCCGGGCAGCCGCATGTCCAGCAGCACCACGTCGAAGCGGCCGTCGCCAAGGCGGGCGAGCGCCTCTTCCCCGCTGTCCACATAGACGACCCGGTGGCGGTCGGGGGTCAAATACTCATGCATGACCGCCTGATTCTCCGGTGCGTCCTCCACCACCAGGACGTCGAGCGCAACTCGCACCGACAGGGGTGCTAGGCGGCGTGCCGGGAGCACGGGGGCCGCTACCATGCGGGTCGGCACGCTCACCAGGAAGACCGAGCCACCGCCTGACCTGTCGTGCAGCACGACCGTCCCGCCCATCAGCTCGACCAGCCCGTTCACGATGGAAAGCCCCAGCCCGGTGCCGCCCATCCGGCTGGTTTCCACCTGGTAAAAGGGCTCGAAGACGACCGCCCTCGCCGCCTGCGGGATGCCCTGGCCGGTGTCGGCGACGGTCAGCACCAGCGTCACACCCTCTTCGGCCGGGTGGGCGGCGAGCGTCACGTCCACACCGCCCCGTTCGGTGAACTTCACGGCGTTGCTCAGCAGGTTCAGCAGCACCTGGCGCAGCCGCAGCGGATCGAGCCAATAGTGGGCGTTGGGAATGTCGGTGGTATCCAGCGTCAGCGTCAGCCCCTTCTCCTCGGCGCTGGACCGCATCAGGGTCACCACGTCCCGCACCAGACGGACCACGTCCACCGGCTGCGGCACCAGCTCCATCCGGCCGGCCTCCAGCCGCGACAAATCCAGAATGGTGTCGAGCATCGTCACCAGATGCCGACCGGCGGCGTCGGCCACACGCAGGCGCTCCCGCAACGGATCGGGGGGGCCGTCACGCAGGATCACCCGCACCATGCCCAGCACCGCGTTCAGCGGCGTGCGCACTTCGTGGCTGAGGTTGGCAAGGAAGCGTTCCAGCATTGCGGATTTGTCGGACAGCGCGCGGGTGCGCTCCGCAACCTGTCGCTCCAGCCCCTCGTTGAGGGCGGACAGCTCCTGCGACAGGTCGCGCACGTCGTCGAGCGCCTTCACCACCTGCCTGCCGAGCACCAGCGCATGCGAAAATATGAACCCCAGCGCCCCGTAGGGGACGAGGTCGATGCTCTCGTAGAAGTGGGCGTACATCAGGGCGTCGTGCACCACCGTTCCCAGGAAGATCGAAGCGCCGCCCCCCAACAGCAGTGCCCCGGGATGACGCCGCCATGCCGCGGCGGTGAGGCGCCACGCGAAGTAGAGCGATGCTAGGATCAGCATCAGGCTAGCGACGTCGCGCACGCGCGTGAACACACGCGGCTCCGTCAGCAGAACCAGCAGGACGCCCAGAAGGGAGACGGCCAGCATGACGCAGCCCACGGACCGGTGCAGGCAGCCGGGAAACAATTCGTACAGTAAAAAGAAGTATATTGGAGAGAACAGGTAGATCGGCAGGTACTCGAGCCGGTACGCCATTGCCTCTGGCATGGCGGGAAAAAAGATATCAAGCAATCCGCTCGTGCAGGCCAGCCGCATGGTGCAGTCGAGCAGAAGCAGAACCAGGAGCACCGCGGCCTTGGAGACGCCTTGACGGACAAACGCGGCGATGAACAACGTCATCATGGCAAGCGTTACCAACGCACCGCCGTTGACCATCAACTGATGCAACCAGGCCTTTTCCAGTTGGCCGTTGCCGTCGAGGTACACGGCCTTTCCGAATCCCCCTTCGAAGTGGAAGTGGTTGGAGACTTCCAGCGCCAGTTCGATCACCCGTTGACCGCCTTTCAGCGCGACAAAGCGTGTGGCAGTACCCGGCACCTCCGTGGCGGCGTCGAGCGCCGGCGATCCGGCCGAGGCGACCACCCGCCCGTCCACCCATGCGCGCATGGCCGAATATGACGATGGAATCTTCAGGGTCAGCGGCGGCGTGGCGCTTGGCAGCACAAGCTGCAAACGGTAGGTGGCCGCCCCATCCCCTTCCATGCGCCGGCCGTCGGGAAGCTCCGTCCCGTTCCATACGCCCGGCAGTTTGGCCGTAACCCAGGTCCGCCCATCCGGCGGCGGCAAGGGCAGCGCGCTCGTGGCCCCGGCCAGCCGCCCCCAGGAGACCAGCCATTCGCCGGAAAGCTCCACCACCCCGCCCGTCGCCGGGTTCCAGCCGCGCAGATCGAGGACCCCCTTCTCCGCCACTGGACGCTCGGCCGCAACCGCCACTCCACCGAGGAGGGGCAGAAGGGCGAGCAGCCGGAAGAGTCCACGCACTCCCCGAACCATGGGGATCACGGATGAAAAGGGGCGGATGAACCAAAGCACCTGTACGCGCTTCCTCTGACGGGTGCTGGGCACGGGCGAGGTTGTATCGGGCAGCCCGCACCGGCCGATTGCCCCACCCGTAGGGGGCACAGCAAGAAGCCAGGACGGAAAATATCCATGCATAGTGGAAGGCTAATAATCAATATGTTTAGCGGGATATCGCGGCGCTCTGACCCATGTGAACGTTGCCTTTTCTTGACGTCGCCCCCGCCTGCGGCGGCACGGAGGGAACGATAACTGGAAAGGGAACGCTCGCATCTTCCGGGGAACCGCATCAAATCATCGGATGCCCCCATCATCACGCGCAGCGGCGGCCTTGCGAACGTTCCTTCCCGCACGGGAGCCCCTCTCCGACCGGAGGAAAAGGGCTCCGAGCGGCTTGCGAACGGAGGCAGGAACCACACACGGCAACGACGGACAGCCGCTCACCGACTGTTGACGAGTTGGACGACGCCCTTGCAGACCGACGAGAACTCCTTGATCAGATCGATGATCTGCTTGGCCGTGTAGTCCGTCGGGACCTTCACGGGCAGTCCGGTACCGCTCTGGTTCGCCCAGGGGTCGAGCTTCTTCTTGAAGAAGTCGGGCTCGGCCTTCAGGTTGTCGATCTTGCGCGCGAAGACGAGCTGCATGGTGATATCGCGCGCGAGCGTCGGGAACAGCTCGTTGTATGTCTCGGGCGTCGGCTTGGTCTTGACCTTCGCCACGCCGGCGGCGGCGCGGGCGAGAGCCCCGTTGATGTTCTTCTCCCAGTTCTTGAGCATCTTGTCGGCAGTCGACAGGTCCTTCACGGCCTTGTCGAACTTCGTCACGTACATGCCGACCGAGGCGTCGATGCTCGATTCCAGCGCGTCCAGCTCCTTGACCAGGAACTTCAGGGCACGTTCGTACGCCGACTTGGCGTCTTTCTCCTCGCGCTTGACGAACTCATCGTAGATCGCCTTTTCCAGGACAGCCACATAGGATTTTTTGGCTTTGGAGAAATCCTTGAGCGCCGCAGCATAATTTTTGACCGCGGCCTGCCCCGCCTTGGCGTCCTCGGAGGATGTCCTGTCGCAGAGCTGGTAGGCTGCCTCACAGGACTTCAGCGACCCCGACAAGCCGGTGTGCTTGCCGAAGGCGTTGAAGATGCCTTTGCTTTCCTTCGGCTTGTGCTTGCCGGTGATGGCTTCGAATTCTTTTTTGACCTCGTCCCATTGCTTATCATAGGGAGTGTGTGCCATGTCGCTGTTCCCTTGGTTGACGGGGTTGCAGAGCAGGGGAAAATCCGGCGGCGTCACGACACCGCAGGTTGCAAAATTTCCTCGAGCGCACGGATCGCCTGCCAATCGCACTCGAACACCGTGCGGTCGGGGTGTGCGAGGTAGACCTTCGCCAAGACCTGCGTAAGGTCGAGCGTCGGGGTAACCTCATCGCCGAGACGCGGGACGAGGCCGTAGCCGCGAACACTCTCCAGCTGGTCTAGCGCACCGAAGTCAGGCAGGGCCTCCACCCTGCCCGACACCAGCACCGGCAGGTAGAGGACCATGGCTTCCGCCAGGAAACGGTAATGCCCGCCCAGCAGCGCCCCGACGGTGCCGCCCCCGTCGAAGGCGTCCACCAGCAGGTCCACCTGATCGTGCCCGGTGCCCGCCGCGATGGCGGTGGTGGAGCCGGCCGGTCCCATGCTGCGCGCCGCGATCTCCACCAGTACGGGACCGCGGCTGGTCATACGCACCTCGGCATGTCCGGCGCCGTCGGTGATCTCCAGGGCTTCCAGGACGCGCAGCACGTAGGCCATGAGGGCGCGCACCACCTCGTCCTCCGGCGGCAGCAGGCGGTAATGGTCGTAGACGAAGGGCGACCCGTTCAGCGTCCGCTTGGCCGAGCGCAGCACGTCGCAGATGTAGTGGCGGCCGCCCCGGCTGATCGTGTTGACAACGTATTCGTCGCCGTCCAGGTAGGTCTGCACCAGCACCCGTTCATTGGCAGAACCGCAGAAATCCCGGCTTCCCAGTATGCTTTCCACCGCCGCCCGCAGCTCGGCCGGGCAGTCGCAGAAATAGACGTGGTCCGTCGAAGCGCTTGCCAGCGGCTTCGCCACCACCGGCCAGCCGACGCGGGCCGCCCACTCCACCGCCTCCGCCGCATTGCCTGCCATGGTCTGGCGCGCGGTCAGTAGGCCGGCGGCGGCCAGCCGTTCGACCATCATGTATTTATTGCGCCGGGCGGCCGTCAGCTTCGTCCTGTTGCCGGGCGTCCCCAGAGCTTCGCTCAGCGCATCCGTCAGTTCCACGGCGGACTCGTTGCCGGGCAGCACGAAGGCCGGCCGCATGGGGCGGACCCGCGCCGCCAGTGCCGGCAGGTCGCCGTCGTAGTCGATGTGCTCGGCGAAGTCCTCCGCCTGATAGCTGCGCAGAAGCGACGGCGCCAGATCGGGGCGGCTCTGCACGGCCAGCACGCGGTACCCCCGCGCACGCAGGCGCGGCGCCAGCAGCGCGCCCGTGGAATAGGGGTCGACGACGATGGCGGTCTTCATGGCATCACCTCCGTGGACGAGTCCTGCGCAACCGCCGACGCCGCATGGGCTGGGTGCGCATAGGTGACGAGGGGGGTGGCCCCGCCGAGATCCACCGCCGTGCCGACCCAGCCGGCATCGAGGGCACGCTGTTGCCCGTCCAGGTCGGACACGGCGAAGATGCGCTCGCTGCCCGGCGCCCACACGGGCGGGGCCCCGCCCATGTCGCGGTGGAGCAGATAGCGCAGCCGGCCGCCATGCATGACCAGCACGCGCTGCACGACGAAGCCCGCGTCCAGCAGGTTCGCTAGGCTGACGGGATTGGACAGCGCCACGCGCGCGAACAGGTGCGGCCTTCCCGCCCCCAGGGCGTAGAGGGCTCGCATGGAGACCAGGAGCGCCTGCAGCCCGTTGCCGCGAAAGTCCGGATGGACCATGCAGCTCGCCAAGTGCGCGGTGGACCGCAGCTCCGGCCGGGGCGGCGGCAAATCTTCCACGAAGGCTGGCATGCCCGGACACGGCAGCCCGAGGACGGCGCAGCCGACCAGCCGCCCCTCTGCCTCCAGCCCCAGCGTCACCCCCCGCTCCCCCAGGTGCAGGCCGGCGAATTCCGGCGTCTCGGGGAAGTAGGCGTCGATGTCGGGAAGCTGGCCGAAGATGTAGGCGCGGAATTCTTCCAGCGCCGGCAGATCGTCGGGACCGAGGAAACGCAGACGATAGGGAATCTGGGCCGCTTCCCCGCGCCGGACGCGGAGAACGCCCGCATGGACCGTCTGCTCGCACGATAAGGGAACCGTCATCTCAGGCGTCCTGCACGATTTCGGCGATGTTCAGCAGGCGCATCGGCGGGTAGAGGCCCAACCGCTTGGCCGCCCCGATGCGCAGCAGCAACGAGAAGCGGTTCAGCGTCTCCACCGGAATGCCATCGGCGGGCTTGGCGCCGGTCAGGATCTCGACCGCTTTCAGGCCGGCGAACCGGCCCACGTTCACCGCCGGGCTGACAAGCCCCATCAGCAGGTTCGCCCGGCGGATCGGCAACTCGGTGGAGCAGAAGGTGGCCAGGTTGTGGGCGAGCGCCCGTTCGGCGATGACCGCGTTGTTGTTGGACGCCACCAGCGTGTCGGGGCCGATGTAGATCAGCTCGGCCCCGGCGCGCGCCGCGTCGGCGATCAGGTCGGGGATGGCCGCCGCGACTGGTGCACCCGCCGCATCGCGCGGCAGCGCCGCGTCCATGAGCTCGACGCCATGGCGCGGAGCCTCGTCCTTCAGTTCGCGCACCACGGCGACCATGTTGTCCTCGGCCGGATTGTAGACGGCGACGATCTTCTTCCAGCGCCGGTACGACATCATGGTCTTGAGCTGCACCGACACCGGCGCGATGTGCCGGGTGCCGGTGACCGCGCGGCCGGTGCGGTCGAGCGAGCGGACGATGCGCGAGGCCACCGGATCGGTGACCGACGTGAACACCACCGGCACGTCGGTGAGGAAGCGCGCCGGTTCGGGATCGTCATGGCGGCCGACCGTCGCCAGTGTCAGCGGCGTGAAGACGGTCACCACCAGATCCGGTCTGGCGGCGCGGATCTGCGGCAACAGCGACGGCACGTCCGAAGCATTCGGCACCTCGCGCACGTCGATGGTGGCGGTCAACCCGCTCGACCCGATGTAGTCGCGCAACCCCAGCACGTCGCCCACATCCTTGCGCGGCGTCAGCACGACGATGCGCGCGGCCTTGCCCGCCCCTCCCTTCGCCGTCTGGGCGAAGCCGGGTGCGGCCGATGCCAAAAGGGTACCGGTGGCGCCGGCCAGGATGGAGCGACGGGACAGGCTCATGCGGAGGTCCTTTGCGGAAGGTCGTCCGGCGGCCGCGGCCGGAACGCCGCAGTCAGCAGGAGCTGGGCGCCGACGCACAGCGCCAGTACGGCGCCGATGCCCTCGAGCGCACCGGCGTAGCCGTAGCGGGCGAGGAACAGGCCGGCCAGGAATGGGGCCACCACGGAGCCCAGCCGCTCGATCAGGCGGAACATGCCGATTACCGTCGTCTCGCCCAGCGCCGCGCGCTCGCTCACGCAGACGTCGGCCAGCATCGCCAACTGGGGCGCGTTGAGTAGGGCATGCGCGACGCCGAGCAGCGCCACCCCCGCCAGCGCCATGGCGAGCGAGCCCGGCAGCGACAGCACATAGGCGGCTGCGGCGGCGAGCAGCCCGCCCAGCACCAGGAACGCCGTGCGCTGGCCCCATCGGTCGGACAGCTTGGCCGCCATGGGCGACACGAAAATCATCAAAAGCCAGTAGATCAGCAGCACACGGCCGATCCACGACTGGCTGATCCCCTGGTCATCCAGCGCCAGCGGCAGCAGGAAGAACAGCAGCGCCGTCAGACCCAGCTTGGCCGGCACGGCGCTGAATATGGTCAATCCGACGAAGCGCGGGTTGCGCAGGCACACAAGCCCGCCGGCCAGGCGCAGGCCGCGGTCGCTGCGTGCCGTCGCCTCCCGCACGCGAGGCAGAACCCGCCACGCCATGAAGGCGGCCAGCAGGACCAGCCCGGCCGAGATTACGAAGGTGGCGCGGAACCCGACCTGCCCGGCGACGATGCCGCCGATGGCGGGACCGCACACGCCGGCGCTGAGGATGCCGCCTGCGTATATGGCGATGGCTTGCGCGCGTTGCTTCGGGTCGGTGGCGTCGATGACGAAGCCCTGCGCGGCGATGAAGACGCTGGCGTAGCCGACGGCGGTGAGGCAACGGGCGATGGCGAGCTGGATCAGATCACCGGCCAGACCGGAGCCGAGCAGCCCCAGGAAGGACATCATCGCCCCGCTCAGGAAGACCACACGCCGCCCGCGCCGCTCCGACAGGCTGCCCGCGATCGGCTGGCTGATCGCCCACAGCAGCATGAACAGGGCGATGGGCGCACCGATGACCATCTCCATGGCCAGACCGGGGATCGGCTCGAACAGCGACTTGATGTAGACGGACAGGAAGGTGCGAGTCAGCTCCTCCGCCATGGCGAAGACGAAGATGGCGAAGCGCAGCTCGACCACCCGCTGCATCATGCCGGCCCGCTCCGTGGCGGACGTTGCACCGGCCGGCGCGCCGGCGGTCTCGGCGGCGGCTTCGGCGGCGCGGTGATGGATGCTGTCGAGCGCCCAGTCTATGGCGCGGCCCAGGCCGCCGACCTCGTCGCGGCTGCGCATGTTCACGCGCGTGCCGACATCCCCCTCGCCCGCCTGCAGGATCACTTCGGACACGCGCCGCAGCGGCGCGCCGACGGACGTGCCCACGACCAGCAGCAGGATTTCCACGTTCAACAGGATGGCCACGATCAGCACCGAGCCGAGATCGAAGACGATCTCGTTCAGTGCCGCATGGACGTGGCCGGCGCTCATGCCGATGTGCAGGCGGGCGACGGCCCCGCCGCCCTCCACCGGCAGCACGGTATCGATGAACAGCGGCTCCCCGCCGTCCGCAGCCCGGCCGTCCGCGGTCAGCCGGTCGCCCGAACGCGCCGCCTCATCCCCCGCGAAGGCGTGCAGTCGCCCGTTGATCTCGAAGCCCAGATACTTCACGTCCGGGTTGGCGGCGAGCGTGTCGGTGAGCAACTCGTCCACGCCGACCAGCTTGTCCACCTCGATGCCGAACGACACCGCGCGGTCGAGCTGGGCCACCACATAGCTGCCGACCACCTCCGCCTTGCGCTCCAGCTCGGGTTCGACCAACGGCCGGAACAGCGTGCTGAAGTTGGAGCTCTGCACCGCCAGGCTGATCAGCATGAGCAGGGCGACCAGACCGGTCAGCTGCCAATTCAGGCGCTTGATGAAGGACAGTTCCATCAGGCGGTCTCCGCCGGACCGGGTGTGGACTCGTCCAGCTTTTGCAGCGCCAGCACGCGCGCCACCAGAGGCTCGATGCCGGGGGCGAAGGCCGCCACCTCCGGCGACACCACCGGCCTCTCGCCGCGGCCGAGCGCATCGATGCACTCCGTCGCCTCGCGCAGCCGTCGCTGGATCGGGCGCAGCACCAACCAGACGGCCAGCATGGTGACCAGCAGACCAGTCACCAGGTTCACCCCGCCGAACAGGGCCAGATCCGGGATGGTGCCGCGAATGCCGGCGCGCACTTCGTTGACCGAATAGGTCACGCCGACGCCGCCGGCCACACCGCCGAAGGGGTTGCGGATGCCGAGCAGGAGGGCCTGGAAATCCCCGGTGGCGACCTTCGCCACCCGGTCGGACTTGCCGTCACGCTCGAACGCCGCTTTCCAGCCGGCGGGGACCGTCCCGCTGGGCGCCCCGCGCCCGGCCGATGCCAGGGTCTCTCCGGCGTTGTTGAAAATAACGATCCCGGTGATGCGGTCGTCGCGCAACAACGAGCGCTGGATCAGGGCCTCGAGATTGCGCAGCGAGTTGAGCGAAACGCCGAGGCTGAGCGCGTCCTCCACCTCGCCCACCAGCCCGCGCAAGGCGACGGTGAAGCGGGACGCCACCGTATCCTCGACCATCCGCTCCATCCGCAGATATGAAAGCGCGGCGGCCGAAATCAGCGCAAAACACAGCGCCACTTGCAGCAACAGAATGAGCTTTGTCGTGAGGGTCAGGCGCATGGCTGTCGGACGGCTGGAGACCGTCACACTTTACGTGCATCTCCGCCATCGCCGAGCCCTAGACAGATCCAGACTGGAGAAGACCCGGCCCACATGGCTCCGCTCCGGCCTAAGCCTTCATTGGCTGACACGGATCACGCTCCGCCTGGATCATCGAATGAATGCTTAAGAATGCGGCGCTAACGCACGACTAGAAGCAACGCATCCTGGAAATATGGCATATGCCATTTAGGATGCATTGCCAAAAAACACCTGAAAAAATAGTGGTTTTGATTACCCTATTTTGGAGCATGATTTGATCCACTGCGGTGCACTTCATGTGGTAACCATTTTGCGACATCGCTCAAGAAACCCTATGGGAGGGCTTCAGTGCGCATCGAAATGGAACGCCCCTTGGCGTGGCCGGTCCGGCCCATTCAAACCAGTGCCGATTTTCATGTCGCGGGAACATCCATATTGATCGCTTGCCCCGATCACATGCTCAGCGATGGCATTCGCAACAGCTTCGAACGCAACGGCCATCACATGCATGTGGTCCATGACGCCATCGCGGCACTGGACATGGTGGAGTCCAACCCCGGCATCGGCATCGTGGTCGCGCAGCTGGCACGTCCCCACTTCGACGGGCTGGCCCTGGTCGAGCGGATGCATGCCAACGTGAAGCGCCCCCTGCAGTTCATCATCGTCGCCACGGCGGCAACCTCGCAGGACGTCGTCCAGGCAATACACCTCCAGGTCGCAGATTTCGTCACCGACCCGGAAGACGGCGGCCAGTTGCACGGCGCCCTCGCTCGCGCCCTTTCAGCCCAGCAGGGTGCAACCGCCCGGGGCATGGCCGATCGGGAGCCCATGGACCTGCGGCGTTCCGAAGCCCTGGAGGACGCATACTGGCACGGACTGGCACTGATCAACGCCGTGAAGGCCCTGCGCGACGGGCGGCTTGCCACCGCACCGCCCCCGGTACCGAAGGCGGAGCCGCCCGGCAGGAACACCCCTGAGAACCGCCGGCTTGAAGTGCTGCGTGCGCTCCAGCAGTCGCGCATCGCCCGCGACAAGTTCTTCCCCAAGGGTCTGTTCGAGGACCCCTGCTGGGACATGCTGCTGGACCTAATGATGAACCACCTGCGCGGCCGGCGGATTTCCGTGTCATCGTTATGTGTTGCTTCCGGTGCGGCGCAAACGACGGCCCTGCGGCGGATCTCGGAGTTGAACGAGTGCGGGCTGGTGCGCCGGGTCGCCGACGAAAGGGACGGACGGCGGGTGTTCGTGGAATTGACCGAACAGGGCATCGCCGCCTTGTCCAGCTACATCGAGCACATCCAGGCCCAATCCTGAGCGGATTCCGGACCCAAACCTGACCCGAACACAGTCCCCGCTGGCACGGATTGGCCGCTGACTGCTTCAACAAGGACACGTTCGGGATCGACAGTCCACGTGCAAAGCGGCAATGATCGCCTTCGTCGCAGGGCTGCAGGGATCCGATGAGCGATCAGAAATTAAAGGATGTGATCGTCGTCTCATCCCCGACTCAGGGAGGTGAGTTCGGCAGCGCCCTGCCCACCCGCTCGGCCATGCCCAGCGAGGAGATGGACCGCCAGCAGCTGGCCGAACGGTTGCGCTCGCGAGGCTGGAGCTACCGCCGCATCGCCGAGGAACTGCGGGTTTCGTACATCCTGGTCTCCCGCTGGCTGAGCGGCGACATCGCCACGCCGCGCAGTGTGCGCCGGACGGTGGCGCAGCCGTCCGACACCCCTTTCACCTCGCCTTCACCGGCCGCCAGGACCGAGAAAGCCGACAAGGCCGGTAAGGCGGCGGTCGCCGCAGCCAGCGCCACGGGCGACGAGGACGTGCTTGCGCTCCAGTTCCGGGCCTTCGAACAGTATGTGCGCGAAATGGTCGCCAGCATGGAGGGACGCCACGAAGCCCTCCTGAAACGGCAGGAAGACCTGATTCAGGCGCTCGACGGCGAACGCGCCGCTGCCCGCGAGCGGGAGGCCGAACTGCTCGCCAAACTGGAGGAGGAGCGCCAGCGCTGGACCGAGGCCGAAGAGCGCTTCCGCGAGGAACTGGAGCGCTTCAAGGATGAGCTTCGGCAGGAAGCCAAGTCCGGTGCCTTCGGCGCTGCGAAGGAAGAGCCGGGCGAGGACGATGCCGACTCGTTCAGCTTCGACGACGATTCCTCCAATTCGGAGCAGGAATCCGAGGACGGCTCCTCCGTATCGGAGGACGCCTTCTCGTTCGGCGATGACGAGGAGACCGAAGAGGCGCCAGCCGTCGCGAAGGACGCTTTCTCCTTCGACGACGACGAGACACCGGGCGAGGAGGCGCCGCCGCCGGTCAGCGAAGACGCCTTCTCGTTCGACGACCAACCGGAACCCGAACCGGAGCCGGAACCCAAAAAGAAGAGCATCCTCTTCTGGCGTCGTTAGTCATGGATCAGCCCCTCCGCGAGGATGTCCAACGCAGGTCGGGCTTCACTACGCTCAACCTGACCTACGGAATCACGCTCCTGGCGTTTCACGGCGATCGGGGTCGGGTCGCTAACGCGCCATCCGGCAACATCACGGCCTCAACTCCTGCTTGATCCGCCGAGATTCGGTCGAAGGTTTCCAAACACGCGACCTTCCTCTCCACCTCGAAGTCGTTCGCCCCGGCCGTTCGGCAGCAGTTCGACATCGACGCGTCCACCCGGTTTCACCCCGACATGATCGAGCACCGTTTGCCGCAACGTCACCTGCCCTTCGCGGGAACACCCCACCCATGACTTCGCCATGGGTGGGATGGGAAAGCGGGTGCCAGGATTCCCGCTCGCGGGATCGCTCCCGTGCACGCGTCGCCCTACGTCACCGTCAGCCACAGGCAGAGCAGGCCGTAGACGATCGGGAACACGATCAGCGACACGCGGTCGAGCAGGAGCGATTTCACGGTGTTGCGCTCGTAGATCATCAGGGATACGGCGCTTTGCATCAGGCTCAGGAAGATCATCGCCATGGACGCGAGGTTGACCCGGTCGGACAGCGTGAAGCCGCTGCTGCGGGGCAGATCGCTGGCGATGACGAAATAGCTCGCCACAACCGCGAACAGGGCGCCGATCCCGAGGCCGAAGCGGGGATCCAGGTCCACCGGCTTGACCATGAAGGCCAGGAAGGCCACCAGCGACGAGATGAAGATCGTCGAGAAGGTCTTCAGGTAGTAGATGGAATCGGGGCGCTGCAGCACGATGCTCTGCGTGTAGCGGGAATAGACGGACTCGTGGTCCTTGGGGAGTGAAATGTCGCCGTAATTGGTGCGGTACATATGCTCCTTCACGCTGGCGGCCGAGCCGTCGAGGACGTAGCCAGGGATGTCCATATCCGGATTGACGGTGCTGTTCTCGGTGTCGGGGACGTAGACGATCTTTTCCGCCGTCAAATCGCTGTCCTCGATCTCCAGGCGAATGGTCTGGCGGTCGAGCGGGAAGTTCTTCACGTCCCAAGGCTGGTTCAGAACCGCCAGCACGCGCGCCTGCCCATAGTTGACGTCCCCCAGCTTGCGGACCGGCGTCGGGGTGCGGGACTCGATCTTGCCGTTCATCAACTCGAAGGTCTCGAGCGGATTGATGGAATCGTCGTCCCAGCGGAACCAGATGTAGAAATCCACGTTCACCAGGCTTTCGCGCAGGTTCACCCCGGTGATCTGGTTGACGTAGGTGCCCACCGTCACCTTGGCCGGTTCCGCCTTCGCAAGCATCGGCAGGCCGGTCAGCAGTACAGCGAAGAACGCCAGCACGATCCGTGTCATTGAAAAGCCCTCTTCTTTTACGGACGCGGACGCCCGCGTCCCCGTGTGCGTTCCGCCTCAGTGTTCGTGGCTCTTCTTGACCAGCAGGTCCATGGTCGCCAGAAGCACGCCCGAGATGACGAAGGTGACGTGAATGGCGATCAGCCATGTCAGATCGCGGTCGGACACGGTACCGACGTGCATGAAGGTCTTCAGCACCTGGATCGACGAGATTGCCACGATCGACGCAATCAGCTTCACCTTCAGGCCGCTGAAATCCAGCTTCCCCATCCAGTCCGGGCGATCGGCGTGGCCGTTGACGTCGATCTTGGAGACGAAGTTCTCGTACCCGCTGAAGATCACCATCAGCACCAGATTGCCGACCATGGTGAGATCGACCAAGCCCAGCACGATCAGGATGATGTCGGCCTCGTCCCCATTGACGAGGTGAGGCAGCGCGTGCAGCAGTTCCTGCGCGAACCGCCAGCCGATCATGGCCAGCGCCGCCACCAGCCCCACATAGAGCGGCGCCAGCAGCCAGCGGCTCTGGAACATCAGCATTTCAAGGAAGTGCTCGGCCCTGCGGGGTCCAGCCCATCCGCTCTTGGGGGCGGGTGGGATGGAGCCGTCGTCGGCCGTGGTCGTCAGGTTGGAATGGGTCATGCCTTGCCCGCCATTTTTATGTCGCCGCGGATATTGCCGGTCCTCCGGCCGTTTTCCTCATGGGCGAGGGTCATCTTCAGCTCGTCGAAAGCCAGCGCGATGGTCTCGGCACTGCTGCCGCTGCCTTCGATTTTCAGGTCGTATTGGGTGATCTGCGTATTCTTCAGAACGATGGTCAAATAGGGCTGAAGGAACATGACGCTCGGGTCGGAAGGACTAGTCGGAGTGCCCGGAAAGGAATGGAAGAAGTAAAGGATCGCCGTGAGGTCCTCGACCGGATCCTTGAAGGCCGCCTGCATCAGCTTCGGTGATGCTCTGTCGAGCTGGCGGACCAGCGTCAGGCTGTCGACACCGAGGGTTCGTTTGTCCTTTCTGGGGGTTCGGGACGTATTGGCGATCGGGTGGTCGGGCGCAGAGCTTTGCGTACCGTTCCCGTATTCGAGGCTGCCGATGTCGCGCCGGCCCGATGTGAGATCGAAGCTCTCGCATTCGATCAGATTCTCAAAGCCCTTGATGGCCGATTCGCCCTTGATGCGCGATTCGCGCTCAATGGACAACGAGCCCCGGCTCTGCGCTTCGATGGCGGCTTCGGTTAATTTGTCGGAGAGCTGGAGCAGGATGCGCGGCATGGCTCAGCGCTCCTCCAGGCGCAGCATGGAGAAGATGCGGCCGACCTCGCCGCGGTCGCCCAGCAACTCCGCGTAAAGGTCTGGCAGGGCGAGCTGGCCCCACGACGCCGCCCGGCGCACCAAGTAGGGGGTCGGGCTGTGCGGCTCCTCCCGCGCCAGGAAGTCGGCGATTTGATACAGCATGGCGTAGGCCTCCTCCCGCGTTCTCGGGCCGCCTGCCTTGAAGGGCACGGCGATCGGAGCGGACGGTGCGTCAGAAGAAGCCTCCTCCTCGTCCGGCGCGGCACGGGCGTCCGCCGCGCCGTCCGGATCGATGCCACGCTTGGCCAGCGCCTCGCGGTGGAATTGGATCAGGCTTTCCAGCACCCGCACGAGCTGGGTGAAGGCGGGAGCGGAGCGGCCGGCGACGGTGTCCAGTTCCGTGGCCAGCGCCCGCACCGCCACGATCGTCTCGCGCAGGTGCCCGTACCGCTCGCCATAGAAGCCGGGCGGCGTGCGGTCTCGGGCGCCGGCGATCGTCTCCAGCGTGGTGTCGCCTTCGGCAACCGCCGCCTGGAACGCCCGCCGGTCGCTCGTCGCCAGCTTCTGCAGGCGTTGCGCGTTCTGCCAGTCCTGGAAGCGGTAGACGTCCTCGGCGTTCGGCTCCGGCTGCGTCACCGCCGTCGCCATCAGGTCGCGGGCCAGATGGTCGTCCAGCCACAGCAGCGGAGCGAACCTGGCCTCCTGGTCGTCGTCTTCGGGGCGGGGATGCAGCCCGCCGTCCCAAAACTTTTCGACCAGTCCGCGGAGCAGCCGGAACCCCGGGGCCAGCCCGGCCAGCCCATGCAGGTGGCCGAGCCCCTGCACCAGCCACGCCGCCACCTGGAGGCTCTTGGTCCGTGTCCGCAGCAGGAGGGAGGCCTGCTGCACCACCTCCTTCCAGTCGGCTTTCTTGACCTCGGTCTGCCAGATGCCCTGGTCTAGTTCGTCGTCCATCCGCCGCGCCTCGTTCAGCGCGTCGATCTCCGGCCCGTGGCGCAGATCCTCACCGGCCGGATCGTCGCCGGGGATGGGCTCCAGCAGCGCGTCGATGTCGATCGGCGAGGCCGCGTGGCGATGGGTGAGCAGCGTGTCGGTCATGGACGAGGCGCCGGTGCATTGGACGGGGATCCGAAGCGGCGTTGCGCCGCCGGTTGCAGGAGCGGCTGGTCGGGCGGCGCGGCGTCAAGGTCGAAGAAGGCACGGTCCACCGGTGCCACTGGGCCGGGCGCCACCGCTCCCGGCGGTGCCGGCCAGGCGGCGAGGCCCGGCCGGCGCACGGCCCCTATGGGAGCCATGGGTGGCGCTCGCGTCGGCAGCACCGGCACGGCGACCTTCTCCTCCTTTGGCGGTTTGCCCTCGGCGGTGACGGTGCGCTTGACGGCGAGCGCCATGAAGACCCGCACGTTCGGCTTGGGCGCACCCTCGGGCGCCGGCGGGGCGGGCACCAGCCGCGTGGGAGCGGGGGCCTCCTCAGCCGGGGGAGATTCATCCCGGGTCACCGCCTCGAACATCAGCGTCGCGTCGTAATCGCCGGGGCGGCGGTCGCGCTGCAGGGCGGCCTGACGCTGCATCAGGGCGAACAGCGACCATGGCCCGTCGAAATCATAGCGCAGCGCCGTACCGTCCACGACGGCCCCCGCGGCCACGCCCGCCGCCGGCTGCACCGAGCCGTCCTTGGCCCAGCGCAGCGTGACGCTCAGCCGGTCGCCCGGGTACCAACGCAGCGGGGAGCGCGGCAGCATGGAGGATATGGCCCCGGCCGGCGAGGCCAGCTTCCACTCGATGATATTGCTGCCACCGATCTCGCGGTCGCGGTTGACGCGGAAGGTGGGATCGAGCGTCAGCCCGCCGCTCTGGTCCGGCGTCACCGCAGCGGTCAGCAGCGGCCGCGCCTGTGCCATGGTTTCCACGAAGCGCAGCGCCTCCAGTCCCGGGAGGCCGAACCGCTCGGCGTTACGCAGGCCGTTCAGCAGGAACTCGCTGCGCGCGTCGAAGCGCTCATAAAAGGCGCGTACCGCCGCCGGATCGGCGGGTTCGGCGCCCAGTGCCGTGGCGAAGGGGGCGCGTCCCGTCAGCGTCTCGTTGAAAGTGCTTGCCAGTTCCACATAGGCGTCGTGGATGCGGGCGTCGAAGGCGAGGCGGCACCGGTCGGCGATCCAGCGCTTCAGCTCGGCCAGCCGGTTCTGGAAGAAATCCGCCGGCACGCCGTCGACGCCGCCCAGCCCCTGGCAGGTGACGGCGTCCACCGCCGCCGCCTCGACCGTAACGAACTTTTCGAGCAGGGACAGGGAGCTGTTGGGCCGGCCGCCGTCGTACTTGTCCAGCTCTGCGATGATGCGCGACCACTTCGACACGAGGCCGGTGCCGCCTCCCCCCGCCATGGCCGGGTGCTCCAGGATCTCCACCACGGGAGCCGCGATGTCGCGGGCGAGCATGGCGACCTCCTGCCGTGCGTTGCCCAGATAAAGCGCCAGCCCGCCCGGATTGGTCTGCCCGAACAGGGCATGGGGAACCAGCGGCCCTTCCACCCAGACGTCCAGCGCATGGGCGTCGGGCGTGTAGAGCTGGTCGCCTTCCAGCAACCGGTCGGCCTGTCCCAGCACGGCGTCGGCCTGCCGGCCGACGACGTCGCGGATGGCGTCGGCCGACGCGGTCAGCCCGATCTGCCGGAACGACTGCATGGTCTCGGCCAGCACCGGGAACGCGGTGCGCAGGGCGCGCGCCGATTCACGCACCCGCGACAGCCCGCCGGCCCGATCCACGCCGCCGGCCGGGCTTCCGGTCAGGGCGCGGGCCAGGATCTGCTCCACCCCGCGGCGGAGCTGGTGCTGTGCCGCCGCCCGCATGGAGCTGCGCAGGATCTGCGGCGCCTGCGGCAGGTCCTTGGTGTTGAACAGCAGGTAGTCCTCGATCAGTGGTGGAATGGTGTCCAGCGCCGCGCGGTCCCAGCCGGCCCCGGCCGCCGCGGTGACCAGTGCCTGCCCGGCACCGCTCCCCGTCCGCATGAAGCGGCGGCCCATCCACACCGACAGGGTCTGCCGAAGCTGCTCGGCCGCCGGCGCCAGACGGGCGCCGCCGTTCGGCCCCGGCGCCACCAGCCGGCCGATCACCGAATCGAGCGAGCGCGAGCCCGCACCGGCTTCGTCATAGCGCCGCTGCGCCAGGTCCATGATGCCGGCGCGCAGGTTGGGGCCGAGCAGCTCGGACTTTTCGAGCTGGGTCAGCAGCGTGTCGAACTCCGGCGGCAACACCGGGCCGCCGGCGCCGACCCAGGCGCCACGCTGCATGCTCAGGCCCCGCGCGGCATCCTCCAGGCTCGACAGCACCTCGGCGTAGGTGGTCGCCGCATCCTCCCCGGTGCGGGCACCGCCCGCCAGAAGGTCCAGCTCGCTGGCGGCCACCGACAGGCGCGCGGCGGTCAGGCCGCCCATGGCCAGGTCGCGGAAATAGGCGTCGGCGAACTGGCGGAAACGGCGGTTCACCTCGGCCCGGTAGGCGGTGAGGTCGAGGGGCCGCCGCATGCCCGGCCCCAGTGCCGGAACGGCGCCGTCGGAGGGAGGCCGGTCGATCCCCCACCCATGCAGCCGGGCGGAGAACCCGCGCGCCACGCCGGAGCCGAGCGCGAACTCGAGAACCTCGTCCAACGGCATGGAGGGGTCGCTGGAATGGGCGCTGTTGTAGGCTCGGGCCAGCCCCTCCGCCAGGCCCACTTCGGCTGCGAAGGCCCGCAGCCGTTCGAATTCGCCCGCCCCCGCCGGGGCGGGCCCGCCGTCGCGGACCAATCGGCGCAGCCGCTCCTCGGCCACGTCGCGCACGGTGGACAGGGCCAGGCGGTGATAGCCGACGGCAAGCGCGCTTGAGACGCTGTCCGGCACGCCGCTGATCCAGGAGGCCGGCAGCGGGTTGAATATCCAGTCCGTCGGCAGGGCGGAGACGCCGTGCACGAAGCGCGCTGCCGGGTCGGTGTGGAGCGAGGTGAGCGGGGCACCTGCTTCCAGCGCCGGCCGCTGATCGGCCAATTGCTGCAAGCCGGGGGGAATGTCGGACAGGATCGGGATCAGCCGCTCCGACAGGGTCGAGGCACGCTGCCCCCCCACCCACAGCAGCAGCAGTGCAAGGGCCGCGGCGATGCCCGTGCCCACCGGCCAGGCATGGCGGCGCCATGCCCGCGAAACCGCCAGCGCACGCGTCGGCCGGGGCAGCCCGACCTCGGCGAAGACCTTGCGGTTCAGCAGGTCGCGCCCGAACAGGGCCGGCGTTTCGGACCCCAGGCGGCCGGTAAAGTACAGGCCGCGCACGTACAGCGTCTCCTGGTAGGCGGTGCGCTTGAAGGCGGTGCCGAGCATGGCGCGCAGGGGCGCCTCGGTCCCGGCCAGCCGTTCGGCCAAGGCGAACAGCGAGCCGCCGTCGGAAGTGGCCGTGGCGCCGAACACCTCCAGCTCCACCGCCAGCAGTCCGTCCGCCACCGTCTGCAACGCCTCGCCCACGAAGTCGGGAGAGAAGGCGGTCTCCAGCGCGTAGGGCGACGACCAGCCAAGCATGCCGTCCTTCAGCGCATCGGGCAGCGCCGCGGCCAGGGTGGCGAAGCCGGGGATGTCCTCGCACCCCGTCACCACCACATAGACCGGCAGGGCGAACCCCAGCGTGCGCTGGATCTCCCACAGGCGGGCGTACAGCTCGGTGCCGCGCGCGCCGGCGTGGCGGACGTCGTCCAGCTCCTCCAGCGGGATGGTCAGGATCAGCCCGTCGGTCGGCAGCAGGGCACGGCGGCGTGAAAGCTGATCCAGCACTCCGGCCCAAGCGGCGCGCGGGTCGTCCACGTCGATGACCACCGCACGGTCATAGAAGCGCCATGCGAAGCCGGCATGGCGGTCGGCCACCACCGGCGGCCGCACCTCGTCGGCGCAGCTCAGCAGGCCGGCATCGTCCGACGCCACCACGCTGGTGCGCAGGTACCAGGGCACCAGATAGACATTGCGCGACAACGTCTCCCGGTAGGCGGCAAGCCCGGCGCGGAACAGGCGGCGGATGTCGCGGGTCGTGACCTCCGGCGGCGCGGGCGCCTGCGCGGACGGCGCCCCCCCTTCCTCCGCCGGGGCACCGGACGGAGGCGGCAGCGCTTCCGGCGCGGCCGGGCCGGCGGCAGCGGCGGCGGCGCGGCCCCGCACCAGGATGACCGCCATGATCACGATGATCAGAAGGACGAGGACCAGCAGCCCGGCGAAGAACCACGTCTGGTGGCCGGCGATGCCGGACAGGATGGTTGCCAGAATCTCCATGGCGTCCCCCTCCTCAGCGCGTCACGCGGACGGATGCCTGGAGCACCGCATCCGCTGCGTTGGCGAGCTGCGCCGTGGACATCCACCACAGCGCCTGCCCAAGCACCAGCCACACCCCGGCAATGGCCGCCAGCATCAGCGGCCAGCGCGGCCCGCGCGCCAACGGGCGCGCCTTGGCGTCGCTCAGCGTATGGGCGTAGGCGGCAGGGACCAGCGTCCGCCCGACCGGAAGCAGGCCGTCGCCCAGCTCGGACTCGCGCCCGGCGATGAACTCGAACAGGCGGGCGCTGTGGCTGCGCAGCGCCACCTCGCCGCCCGGCACCCGGTACCGGCCCTTGAACCCCATGCCGAGCACGCAGAGGTAGACGGCGGCAAGCTGAACCAGACGGCGGTCGTTGCTGGCCAGCAGCGCCTCCATGCGGTCGAACACGCGCTCGCCGGCCAGCCGCGTGCGGAACAGCGCGTGCTCCAGCAGGATGCCGCGCCAGACTTCCCGGCCGTTCCATTCCACGTCGTGGATGAACAGATCGTCGGCCAGCGCCGCCATGGCGTACTGCGCCTCGCGGTGCTGGCTGATCATCAGGTCGGTGGCGGTGCGCCCCACCTGGACCGCCTGCGCCTCCAGAAAGTCCTGCAGACGGCGGATGATGATCTCCGCATCGGGCTCCATCGCCACGCCCGGCGCGCCGCCGGGAAACGCCGACGTCTCCGTGGCACTGCCCAAGGCCGGCAGGGCCAGAACGTCCTCCGTCAGGAAGGACGGCAGGCTCTCCGCCGGTGCCGCAGCGCCGGGCAGCGGCGGCACCGGCCGGCCGGCCCGGATGGCGGCGCGATGATGCTGCAATTCCCGCGCGAAGGCGAGGAAGTGATCGATCAAGTCTCGACGATGGAGCATGACGGTCGGTTCCTCGATCAGGCGGTCACGAACAGCGTGATCTCGACGGGCCGGAACCGGCTGCCGAGGGTGTCCGGATTCCAGATTTCCAGCCGCTCACCGGGGACGATGTAGCGGGGGTCCACCTTCACCTCGAAGGGCACCACGCCGCGCGGGGCGGCCACGCCGGCCTCGCCGCTGTCGTCCAGCACGATGCGCTCGGCCCCCTTCACGCGCAGGCCCGACAGGGTCTCCAGCTTGGAACGGGAGGCGATGATGCAGTTCTCCATCCAGGTGGCGATCTCGCTGACCGTCGCCGTGGCCGGCCCGCGCACGCCGACGACGAGGCGCCCCTTCAGCCATGCCTCTTCCATGGACAGGCCGAACATGCCGTCCTCCAGCGTGAAGGGGATGCGGGCCACACCCTCCTTCACGCGGTCGATCATGCGCAGGATGAAGTCGCGCACCTCGCCGAAGGACGCCATGGGGTCGTCGTGGTCGTAACGGGACAGCTTGGCCGGCACCGCCCCGCTGGCGAAGGCCGACAGGTGGCCGGCCAGCGTGCACAGCGACAGGTACACGTCGAAGGGGTGGCACACGCCGACGCCAAGCTGCGCTTCCAGCGGCGGCAGGCCGGTAACCAGGCTGCGGATCTCGATGCGCGCCGCCTCGGCCAGCTCCGTCGTCGCGTTGTCGCGGCCCACGCCGGACCGCTCGGCCAGGAACAGCGCCTTCTCCCGCACGCGCCGCACCACCTCAGCCCCCAGCCGGCCGAGCGCGGAGTTCGCCGTGACCGCCAGGGTCGGCGGGACGAACTCGGTCAGAACGAAGGCGTCATTGCGGAACGTCGCCTGGGCGATGGGCATGGAGACGAACTTCTGGGGCGGCTTCTGGTTCGCGCCGGTAGTGGCGAACAGGGCCAGCCGGGGACGCAGGCGGGGAATGGATACCTCCTCCCCGCCGTGGGGGTCGGCGACCGGCGTGCCCTCGACCGAGATGAAGCGCGGCGTCTCCCCGGGGCCCGGCGCGCGGTCGGCGCTGGCATTGGGAACGATCAGGTGGATAGTGATCTGCGTCTGCCCGACCGGGTCGGCGTAGGCCGAGATGTCCACCTCCAGCGGCTCGTCCGATCCGGCGTGGTAGTCCACCACCAGCCCGTCGGGCATGATCGCCTCCAGCTCCCGCACCTGGACCAAGCCGGAGACCAAGTGCACGCGGTCCACCTGCAGGTGGACCACGCCCCAGTGGAACGGTCGCGCCTGGCGGATGTGGTAGGTGAGCTGCTGCTCGTGCCGCAACGCCTGCTGCTGGAAATGCTGCGGGGCCAGCAGCATGCCGTCATGCCATGCGATCGCGTCGGGGATGTCCCGTGCGTCGGTCATGCGGCCCTCCCGCCGGTCACGACGGGGCGCGGTGCGTGGCGATCAGGGAACCAGTTCGACATCCTTATCCCCGGCGGTGAGGGTCAGCGTTCGTGTGGCGGGCACGCGCAGGCGGTGCGGCCCGGGGTTGGCGTAGTTGGCATAGACCAGGATCGCCCAGGCGGGCTCCTGCCAGGGCAGGTCGGTCTTCATGGTCTGGCCCGGCACCAGCTCCCAACTTGCAAGACCGAGCGTGGTGGGGTTGTCGCGCATGGTCTGCTCGCGCTTGGCGAACCACTCCGCCGCGGTGAGCGCTGCAAGCTTCTCGACCAGCGCCTTGTCGCGGATCGCCACCACGTCGATGGCGATGGGCGTACTGTCGTTGGCGGCGGGCGCCACGGTGAAGGACACGGATTCGAGCATCGCCGTCGGCTTTTCCGCGCAGCCTGCCGCCGCCAGAGCGAGGGCGAGAACCGCAGCCGCGCTCCGGCGGGTTGCGTTCAACGGAATCATGGGTTTGCCCGTCCTCCAGGTTCGGCAAGGGCGACGACGGTTCCGGTAATGCCGCTTGACCGCGTCAGGGCGTCGAGGGCGCTCGACGCCTCCTCCGCCGCGGCGTAGCGGCCGGTGCGCACGGCGTAGGCCGAGGTCTGGCCCGGTTCCGGCGCGTAATCGACGGTGCAGGCGACGCCGCGCTGGGCGGCGGCGGCGGCGAAGGCCTCGGCGTTGACGGGGGTGGCGAAGCGCCCAAGCTCGATGGCGTAGCGGCGCGGCGGGGCGGCGGAGCCCTCGCCGATCCGCTGGGCGGCATCGCCGAGGGTATCCTCCACCGCGTCCTCGGTGCTGAACAACACCTTCTGCTTGGCCCGGTAGGCGGCCCGTTGGGAGGCGGCCATGAGGGGCCCGGCCATCCAGCCCGGCAGGAACCGGCCGGCCGCGGCGCCGACGCCGTTCGCCAGCGGATCGACCACCATCTCCGCGCCTGCCCCGGCGGCATCGCTGACGTGATCGGCCGTCCCGCGGATGGCGCTGTTCATCTCGTAGCTGTCGAACACGCGCCGGCGCGCGTTGGCAACGAGGCCGTCACCCTGCCCCCGCGCCGGATCCTGCGCCGACGCAGCCGCCGCGGGGGCAGAGGCCACCATGGGGCCCGCCGGCCCCCCGACCATGGTGAGGGCAAGAAGGAAGCCGAGGGCAACGGCGAGCACGACGAGCACGAGGGCGCTGGCGACCAGAGCCGCCGCCTGCCATCGGCCAAGAGTGATCGTCGTCATCGCGAAACCCCTGAAAAACTCCGGGTACAGCCCGAGCCGTCACGCCGCCAAGGGCGGTTCCTTCAGGTAATTGAAGCATCCCCGCCGAGGATTTCCGCCCCTTGTCTGGTTCGTTCTGGCGTAGTTCCAGCAGGGTGGAGGAGGCGGCGCCGGGGCGACCCGGCAGGCACCGCGAAACCCTGCATACCCGATGGGTTACCCCGTTGGTCCGATCTGGATCATTCACCGCCTCCACCCTTCGCGGGCGCGACAGGGGGAAGCACCGGTTCGGCCACGATGACGCCGCCGAGGCCGGCGATCCGCTCGTATTCGCGCAGGCGCGCCTCGGCCTGCCAGCGGTCGGAAAACGCGCCGGCGCGGACCCGCTGCCAAGTCTGGCCGGCAGCATCCACGGTCTCGACGATCTCCACCGGAAGCCCGCGCCCGTTCAGCTCGGCGGCGAAGAGCTGGGCGTTGTCGGCGGAACGAAACACCCCGAGTTCGATGGAAAAGCGCGCCTCCTCCTTGCGCCCCGTTGCCGCCGGCCGCACCGTCACGGCCGGCGGCGCCGCGGCTTCCGCCTTGGCGTCCTTGCCCGGATCGGCCTTGCCACCCTCCTTCGCCGGGTCGTCGCCAGCCGTCGCGGGGGCCTCCGCCCCGGTGGCGCCGCCCCAACCGGGCAGAGCGCCGCCAGCAAGGAAATACCCTCCTGCGAAGGCCAGACCCAGGAGCAACAGCGCCACCACGACGAGCAGCAGCTTCTTCATGACCCGCACCTCACGACGAGGACTCGGCGGTGCACAGCCGCAGCATGTCCGGGGTCGCGCGCTGGTAGCCGAGGCGCACGCGCCAGTCCAGGACGCGGCACAGATAGGCGTGCTGCGCCGCCGGATCGCTGGCGTGGTAATGCCGCACCGCCTCGGTCCACGAGCCGTGCCGGTCGTACAGTTCCCGCAGGAAGCGGGCGGCGTAGGTGACGTTGACCGTGGGGTCGAGAATGTCCTCCGCTATGGCGAAGGACCCCGCATGCCAGCGCGTGTGGATCTGCATGCAGCCCACGGCCACGTCGGTGCGCAGGCCGCCGACCTCGTCGTGCATCAGCCGCAGCGCCTCCGCCCGCGTCGCCGGGTAGCGGGGCTCCCCCGACAGGTTGAGCGCCCAGGGCCAGGGCATGCCCCCCCGCCCGGACTCCACCATGCTCATGGCGTGCAGGATGCCGCGGGGGATGCCGTACAGCGCTTCGCCGTTGGCGAAGTGGCGGCTGCACTGAAACAGCGCGGGGCCCCCCTGCCCCCATGCCGGCCCCGCCGCCAGCAGCAGGCTCCCCCAAAGGAATACCTTCCTCCACCGCGGCGCCGTCATGCCAGTACCCGCACGGCGACGCACAGGCGGTCATGGTCCATGGCGGCACCGCCGGCGTGTTCCGCGAGCGCCGCGGCGACGGCCGACGTGACGCTGCCGGCGGAAAGGTTGTCCAGGCTGCCCAGCGTGTCGCCCATGCGCTGGCGGTCGAACGCCACCCCGAAACGGTTGGCGCCCTCCAGCAGGCCGGTGTTGCAGAACACCAGCGTGCTCGGTGCCGGAAGCTCGACTCCCGACTCGCCGACCGTCAGCGCGGGATCGAGGCCGAGCGGCGGATGGGCGGCGACCGCAAGATCGACCACGTCGCCGAACCGCCGCGCAAGGAAGGGCTCCGGCATGCCCGCTGCGGCGAAGACCAGCCGGCGCGCGCGCGGCGCCACGACCCCCATGGCGAGGCCCACGCACAGCCCGGCGGCGTTATCCGCCGCCAGCAGGCGGTTGGCGCCGGTCAGGCAGGCGGCCGGCCCGAGCCCCGCGCCGGCCAATGTGCGCACCGCCGCCCGTGCCGTGACGGTGGTGAAGCCGGCGGCGAGCCCGCCCCCCGACACTTGGCCCAGCAGGACGACCAGCGTCCCCTCCTCGGTCAGGAAGAAGTCGTAGAAGCTGCCGTCGAATTCCGCGGCCTGGAGCATCAGGCCGGCTGCCTCCAGGTCCGGGCTGTCGGGCAGGTCGCTCGGCAGCATAGCCGCCTGCATGCGCCGGGCGATCTCGAACTGCTTCTGCAGTTCCAGAAGCTCGGTCTTGGTGTTCAGCGCGGCCTGGAGCTGGCGGACCATGGAATCGAGCGCCGCGTGCTGGTCACGCACGCGCTCCGCCATGACTTCGAAGGCGACGGCGAGAGCACCGGGGTCGTCGGCACGGTCGTCCGCCCGCCCACCCGAGGCGGCCTCGATCCGCGCGAGGTCCGCCAGCAACTCGTGCCGCCCCTGCTCGGGCAGAGTCTCGGCCAGCCGCAACATCTGCTTGCGGATGAAGGCCTGTTGGCGCAGCCAGTGGCGGGCACGCCGCGCCTCCGCGTCCTGGAGCGCGCGGCTACGGTCGCGGAACACCTCCACCGTGCGGGCGAGCTGCCCCGCCTCGTCGTTGCGCTCCGCCCCCAGCACGGCGACGCTGGTGTCGCCGGCCGCCAACGCCGACAGCGCCGACATGGACGCATAGACCGGCCTGAAGGTGCGCCGGAAGTACCAGTTGACCCCCAGCGTCCCGGCTGCCAGCACCCCCGCGACCACCAGGATCGTGGTGGTGTCGAGCAGGCTGTCCGCCATGGCGACCAGCGTCGTTTCCCGCGCCATCACCAGAAACAACGTGCCGGCCCCGTCCGGGCTCGCGCCGGCCACCCCCGGCAGGCGAAGCGCGTGGACGTCGTGGATGCGCTCGGCGACGGTCACGCGCCTGGCTTCCGCGCGCTCCGGCTCCACTACGGGCCGAACCTCGTTCCAAGCCAGCGGACCGGCATGCCCGTATAGCGTGCCGGCGGCATCGACGAGGAAGGCCGATCCGCCATGCACGGTGGCGAGGGCATCCAGCGTCTCGGCGAGGGGACGGACGGTGATCAGCACCCGGTCGGCCGGGCGCTGCTCCCCCAGGGGCCGGGCGAGGAGGAGCTGCGCCGTCCCCCCCAACAGGGCAAGCCCCTGGTGCACATAGTTCTGCGCCAGCACCTGGCCGATGCGCCGTTCGTCGACCAGTTCGGTCAGCGGACCCGGCGGCACGCTCAGGAGCGGCTGCCCGGTGCCGTTCACCACCGCGACCGCGGTCAGGTCGAGGACGCGCAGACGCTCCGCCGCCGCCCGCGCGTCGCCGCCCGCCAGCGCCGCGGCCAGGCGCGTGTCGCCCGCCGTCGCCGCGGTCGCCGCCGCTGTCCGGTCGAGCAGGCCTTCCCACAGGCGCTGTACCAGACGCAGGTCCTCTTCCGCCTGGCGCGAGGCGACGACCTCCGTCCGCAGCAGGGCGGACGCCGCCATGGTGGCGAGCACCGCCAGCACGGCGCCCACAGCGACCGTGGTCATACGCTGACGAAGGCCGGTCATCACACCGCCTCCCGCCGGATGGCTGGACCGCCGCGGCGCTGAGCCGCCCGCCGCCACGCCGTCACCGCGAGGGGCGGCAGCAGGGCGATGCTCACCAGCAGGCCCAGCGCCGATACGGTGGCGGCCCCGATGCCGGGCGCTCCGCTGCCGCCGGCAAACCACAGCACCGAAAGCCCGCCCGTCAACGCCAGCGCGCCGCGGACGGCCACGGTCGCCCCCGCCTTGCCCGATGCGGCGAGCCCGGCATGCCCAGCGCCGAGTGCTGCGGCGACCGCCATGGCCGTCGCCGTGCCCGGCTCGTTGGGGCCCAGGGCGAGGGCTAGCCCGGCCGCCACCGTCCCGCCGAGGCACAGCAGCACGGCCGTCGGCGCGCGCGGTGCTGCCGTCGCCACCAGGACCGCCGCCAGCCACGCCGGCGTAGCGTGCAGCCACAGCAGTTCAGCGCCCCGGCGCAAATCCGGCGCGTCGGCGACGCCGGGCAGGCCGAAGCAGACCAGGGCCAGCGCCGTCACCAGCCATAGCCCCCACCCTCCCGGCTGCACCTTATCCCCCGCCCACCAGCGGTCCTGCACCAGCAGGTGGCGCAGCGTCACGCGTGGCAAGGCGATGCCCGTCCGGCGCTCCAGCCGCACCGCCAAAAGGATGCCGACGAGAGCTGCCAGGGCCGCCGCAGCCGTCGCGATGTACCATCCTGAGCCTCCGGCACACAGCACCGCAAGGCCGGCCCCGGCGACCAGTCCGCCCGTGGCGGAAACCACCAGGCCGGCACGCAGTGGATCGGCGGCCGGGCGCATCGCCTGGAACGGCAGTCCGGCCGCCAGGCCGCCGGCCAAGGTGGCGGCGACCAGCAGCACGGGGGCGGCACCGAAGGCGGTTCCCAGCGTCCAGACCAGCAGCGCCGCCACCGTCGGCGGAACCAGATGGCGGCCGAATACGTGTACGGCCGGCACCGACGCGGCCAGCCCCAACCCGGCACCCAGCACCGCCATGCCCAGCGGCAGGCGATGCGCTGCGACGGCGGCCACGACTGCGAGAACCATACCGGCGCAGAACACCGCCATGTGCGGCAGCGGACCGCTCCCGGACGGGGCCAGCGCGGTGAGCCGATCGGGCGAGACGCGGCCCAGGCGGTCGATGCCTGATATCAGCGGCTCCACCCGCGCCGCCGCCTCCTTGTTGAAGCTGAGGTCGCGCACCTCCACCAGATAGCTTCGCACGCGCGCAAAACGGTCGTTGACGCCGATCACCACCCGATTCATCTCGGCCAACAGACCGCCGATCAGGCTCTGTTCCACCGCCGGGGCGATCCGGTCGTAAGCGGCCTGGGCAAGGTTCGCATCCAGCGCCGACACCAGCCGCAGCGGCGCCACCACTAGCGAATGCAGGATGGCGCGCAGCACCAGCGCCCCCATGGCGAGCGCGATGCTGAGCGCCACGGCGAAGTCGATCAGGATGCGTTGGGGGTTGGCCGGCTGCACCGTCTTGCCGCGGCCCAGCAGCACCTCGCCGGCGGTCGCGGCGCCGTGGCGCACCGGGAAGCGCTGCACTTTCAGCCCCAGAGCGGACCAATCCGTGTCCGCCGGCGTGAGGCGCACCGACAGTTCGGGCCGGGCGGTGTTGGCCTTCTGGAACAAGGGGCGGCCGTTGCCGTCCACCACCAGGATGAGATCGATGTCCGAGAACACGCCGACCGCTTCGCCCAGATAGTCGTCCATGCCGGCCATGCGGTCCAACGGCAGGCCCAGCGCCAGGGCCCTTTCAAGATCGCGGGTAATGCCCAGTCCGACGATCTCGGCCCGCGACGCCGCTCCGCGGTCGGCCAGCCCCGCCGCCGCGATCAGCGCCGCGGCCAGTGTGGCAAGCCAAGGCACCACCATCACGGCCACCATCAGCGGCGTGAAGCGGCGCATGGGACGGGTGGATTCACCGGCCATGTCAGGCGCTTCCGACGCCCGCCGGCGCCTCATCGATGCGGGCGGCCTGGGCCTCGGCCTCGCGCAGGCCCGCCAGGACGGCGGTCAAGGCCGGATCGTCCTCGGGCGTTCCCTCGGAGGCGCCGGTCCGCAGGAGCCGGCCCTGGGCGGCATAGAACGCCTTCCGATTTAGAATGAAGCGACAAACGTCGGACAGCAGCAGGCGCGTGCCGACGGCGGCCAGGACCGCGACGGCGAAGAGAAAGACGGCCGTAACGCTGGCCGTTTCGCGCAGAGCCGCCAGAACCTCCACCCGCGCGTCCTGTTCCGGGGCATGGCCGAGCACGGCGCCACTCGGCTTGCCGAAGGCGTCCACCACCGGCACGCCGACCCGCACTCCGTCGCGGTCCGCCAAGTCCCAGGGCTCCGACGGCAGCCGGTCGCCCTCGCCGCCCAGCCAGGCGGCCGGCACCGCCGAGCCCACCGCGGTCTGATCGGTGGCGAACAGCACGGTGCCGCGCTGGTCCACCACATACAGGCGCACCCCGCCGCTGCCGCTGGAGATCCACTCCACCAGCCGTTGCAGATTGTTCTGATAGGCAAGCGGGAAACCGATGGCCGAGCGTTCGGCCGCCATGGCCGCGACGCGACCGGCCAGCGCCGACACGCGCGCGGCAATCTCGACGGTGTGCGCCTCGGCCACGGCATTGTGGAAGGCGAACAGCGTAAACACCTGCCCCCCGACGGCACACAGCCACAACACCAGCGCCAGGCGCCCGAACCCATAGAGCATCGCCAGCCTCCCGAAATCGGCTATAGCGGCTTTCCCCGGGCGGCACCGCTGAAGATTGGCCCATGTTGGTTCGATCTGGCTTTGGCGACGCCCCGTCCCTGCGGTAATCCGACGGCGGACACTCCACGGGAGAACGGAATGACCGTGGCCGCCGATGCGGAGGTAAACGCGCTGCTCGGGCAGGGAGCGGCACTGCTGGCCGAAGGCCGCTTCGCCGCCGCCGCCGAGGCGTTCGGCACCGCCATCGGCGCGCGCCCCGACTGGCCCGTTGCTTACAACAACCTTGCCGTGGCCCTGCGCGGGCTCGGCCGGCTGAACGAGGCGCTGCTCGCGTGCGCCGCCGCGATCGAACGGAACGCCGACTATCCGGAGGCGTACGCCAACCTCGCCCGCCTGCTGGTCACCCAGCGCCGCCACCAGGAAGCCGCGCTGGCGGCGGAGCGCGCGGCGGAACTGCGGCCCGGCGACGCCGCCACGCAAGCACTGCGGGCGCTCGCCCTGTTGCACGCCGGCGCCCCCGCCGACGCCCTGCCCGTCTGCCGTCGGGCGCTGACGCTCGAACCGGCCTCCGGAGAGGCGCTGGCTGTCCACGGATTGGCCCTGCGGGCGACCGGGCAGGTGGCCGAGGCGGTCCGCGCCAGCCGCCGTCTCGTGGCACTCGGCGGCGCCGACAAGGAAACCATGGCGGCCGTCGCCGGACTGCTGATCGAGACCGGACGGCGCGACGAGGCCGTGGCGCTCTACCGCCGCGCTCTCGCCGCCGATCCGGACGACACGGTGCTCGCCCATCTGGTGGACGCCATGGCCGGTGCGTACACCGCCAAGGCGCCTGAGCGCTACGTGTCGCAGGTGTTCGATTCCTACGCCGACCACTTCGACGACCATCTGGTAGGGCTCCTGAACTACCGTGCCCATGAGATGGTCTCGCGCGCGGCGGTGGACGCGCTGGCCGGCAGCGGCGCGGCACGCATTCTGGACGCCGGTTGCGGCACCGGCCTGTGCGGTCCCCTGCTGCGCCCGGCGGCCGCGCGCTTGGTCGGGGTGGACCTGTCGGCGCGCATGCTTGCCAAGGCCGAGGCCCGGGGCCTGTACGATGCGCTGGTGCAGGACGAGCTGGTGCGTTTCATGTCGGCCACCACCGAACGCTTCGACGCCATCGTCAGCGCCGACGTACTCTGTTACTTCGGCGACCTCGCCGCCTTGTTCGAGGCCGCAGCGCGGGCGCTGACCGGGACGGGACTGCTGGCCTTCACGGTGGAGCGGCAGGAGGCGCCCGGTTTCCGCCTGACACCCAGCGGGCGCTATGCCCACGCTCTCGACCATCTGCGCGGCTGCGCGCAGGGGCTCTTCCGCGCAAGGGGCATCGCCAACGTCATCCTCCGTACCGAGGCGTCGGCACCGGTCCACGGATACCTCTGCCTTTTTCAGAAGCGCCTGACCGCGGACCGGTCCCGCCCATGAAATCGGATGCCCGTCTGCGCGCCATCCTGTCCCGCCTGACCAGCGATGCGCCGGGTGAGCGGCTGGCGGCGCTGGCGGCGCTGGAACGGCTGCTGCCGCCGGGGGCCACGCTGCGCGAAGTCATTCAGGTCGGCCTCTTCTACACTGACCGCGGCGCCGTTGATCCCTCCCTGGCGGAGGAGGTGGACCGGCTGCGCGGCGCGGTGCAGGAGGCCGACCGGCGCGATGGACGCCGCCGCCGCCGCATCGCCGCGTTGGAGGCGGCAATCCGCGACGCCCTCGGCGCCATGCGCGCCAGGGACGAGTGAGGGTTCACTCCGCAACGGACACAGTTGCGGCGGCCTACCTTCGATTGTGGATCAACAAACAGTACCGCCGGGCATCGTCATCGCCCACCGTGCGGTGCCTGACTTCCGTGTGTTCCGGAGGCCCTTTGCCCACCATCACCGCTCCATGCCAGCATGCCCTCCTGTCCGCCGTGGAAGCCGCTGCGAACGCGCGCGGCCTGACCGTGCCGGCGCTTCTGCGCGCCTGCTTGACCGTCGTCGGCCCCGACGTGCTGGCACCCCTTCCCGACCCCGGCACCCCGAACCCGGTGGACACCTCCTACCGCTCCGTGACCCTGAAGAACGGCAGCGTGCGGCGCCTGCGCGTGGTGCCGAAGCTGCGGGTCCGCTTCGACACGGCGCTGGATGCCCCGACGGTGCGCAAGGCGGCCTGGGTCGCCGGCACCCTCGGCGGCCGCAACGGCGTGCGGCTGATCACGGCCGGCGAGCTGAACGCCGTGGAATCCGAGATGAGCCGCTGCCGGCTGCGTCTGGAGCAGTTGACGGCAGCGTTGGAGACGCTGGCGTTCCGGCCGCTGCGCCAACCCATCAGCAAGCCGTGGCAGGCCACCTACGTGCTGGGCTTCACGCACGAGTGGGGCCTGGACCCGCAGACGGTGAACAGCCGTTTCCGCACGCTGGCCCCGATCTTCCATCCCGACACCGGCCTGCTCTCGAGCACCGAGCGGATGGGCCAGTTGCTGGAGGCCCGCAACTTTCTTTTGCAGCACCTGCAGAGGTGAAGGGAGCCCCGCCGATTCGCTTCGGGGATCCAACGATTCGTCCGAAACGGAGGTGTTCCCCCGGCGATGCCGTCCAATTGGGGCCTATCTCGTCTGGCCTCGGCGGAGTGCTGCCCCACAATGGCAGAGCTCTTCAAGTCGGCGCGCGACGCGCATAACCATGTGAGGTGGTCAGATCATGAGCGAGAGCATTCAAAAGAAGCTGGAGCGCGTCCGCCCGCCGCGGGTCAAGCTCACGTATGAGGTGCACACCGGCGGCGCCATCGAGATGAAGGAACTACCGTTCCTGGTTGGTATTCTCGCCGACCTGAGCGGCAAGCCGGAAAAGCCCCTTCCCAAGATGAAGGAGCGCAAGTTCGTCGAAATCGACCGCGACAACTTCAATGACGTGCTGGCCTCCATAGCGCCGCGCCTGGCCTTCCAGGTCGACAACAAGCTTCAGGAGGACGGCGGCAAGCTGAACATCCTGCTGACGCAGCATCACATCGACGACTTCCAGCCGGTGGAGGTGCTGAACCAGGTGCCGACGCTGGCCCGCCTCTACGAAGCGCGGCAGAAGCTGTCCGACCTGCTCGCTAAGCTCGACGGCAACGATGAGCTGAACGGGCTTCTCAATGACGTCATTTCCAACACCGAGCAGCAGGATGAGCTGAAGAAACTGCTGGACTCGGGTGCCGGTGACGCCGGAGCCGGTCCTGCCAGCGAACCGGCCTGACCGATCCCGAGCCGAAGCCCTCGGCCGCCCTACCAAAAACCCATTCATGGAGCGCACAGGTGAGCACGGAAACGTCCGTCGAGAGCGCCGCCAGTCTGTCCCTGCTCGACCGCATGATGGTCGATGGCAAGATGGCGCGCGAGGAAAGCCAGCGGCCCTACGCCCGCGACCTTCTGACCGAATTCGTCGACCAGGTCCTCGCCGAAACTGGTGACGCGTCTGCCGTCGACGTGGTCGAAGCGATCAACCAGCGCATCGCCCAGATCGACGAGCTGATCAGCCTTCAGCTCAACGAGATCATGCACCACCCTGACTTCCAGAAGCTGGAGGCGACGTGGCGCGGCCTGCATTACCTCGTCATGAACACGGAGACCTCGACGACGCTCAAGCTGCGCGTCCTCAACGTCTCCCGCAAGGACCTGCAGAAGGACCTGGACAGCGCCGTCGAGTTCGACCAGAGCGCCCTGTTCAAGATGGTCTACGAAGCCGAATACGGCACGCTCGGCGGCACACCCTACAGCGTCCTGGTCGGCGATTACGAGTTCGGCCGCCATCCGCAGGACACCGCACTCCTGGAGAAGATCTCCAACGTCGCCGCCGCCGCGCACGCGCCGTTCGTCGCCGCTGCCTCGCCGTCGCTGTTCGACATGGCGAGCTTCTCCGAACTGACCGGTCCGCGCGATCTGGCGAAAATCTTCGAGACGGCGGAAATGGTGAAGTGGCGTTCGTTCCGCGCCTCGGAGGACTCGCGCTACGTGGCCCTGGCCATGCCGCACGTGCTGATGCGCCTGCCCTACGGCCCGAACACCGTGCCGGTCGAAGGCGTGAACTTCATCGAGGACACGGACGGCCGCGACCATTCCAAGTATCTGTGGGGCAACGCCGCCTGGGCGCTGGCCGTACGCATCACCGACGCCTTCGCCAAGTACGGCTGGACCGCGGCGATCCGCGGCGTCGAGGGCGGCGGCAAGGTCGAGGGCCTGCCGACCCACACCTTCAAGACGGACGAAGGCGACGTCGCGCTGAAGTGCCCGACGGAAATCGCCATCACCGACCGTCGCGAGAAGGAGCTGAACGATCTCGGTTTCATTTCGCTGATCCACTGCAAGAACACGGATTATGCGGCGTTCTTCGGCGGCCAGAGCGCTAACAAGCCGAAGGTCTACAACACCAATGAAGCCAATGCCAACTCCCGCATCTCGGCCATGCTGCCGTACATGCTGGTGTCCTCGCGCTTCGCCCATTACCTGAAGGTCATGCTCCGCGACAAGATCGGCTCGTTCCAGACGCGCGGCAACATCACCAATTACCTGAACACCTGGATTTCCAACTATGTCCTGCTCGACGACGACGCGACGCAAGGCATGAAGGCCCGCTTTCCACTGCGCGAAGCCCGCATCGACGTCTATGACGTCCCGGGCCGCCCGGGCGTCTTCCGCGCCAACGTCTTCCTGCGACCGCACTTCCAGTTGGAAGAGCTGTCGGCCTCGATCCGCCTGGTCGCCGAGCTGCCAGCGCCGGAAGCGTAATCACCTCAACCGTCACGTCGTTTCGTCAGGAGTAAACACCCATGTCAATGGTAATCCTGCAGGTCGAAGGCATTTCCGGTGAATGCCAAGTGGAAGGTTTCAAGGATCAAATCCTGTGCGAGTCTCTTTCGCACGATATGACCGTTGAAATGGAAGTAACCACCAACGCGCGCCGTACCGTCCATGTTCCCAAGGTCGAGAACATCACTCTGGAGCGCAAGTGGGACATCGCGTCCCCGAAACTGATCAGCCGTCTTCTGCGCGCCCAGAGCGACAAGGAGTGGAAGATCCACTGCCTGAAGCCGTTGGGCGACGAGGGGAACCAATTTGTGGAATTCCTGACACTTGAACTGAAGAATCCGCTGCTTGCCAAGCACTCGTTAAGCGTCAGCGAAGGCGACACCACCGAGTCCTTGGAGATCAACGCGACGGAGATCAACTGGATCTATAAGCTCTCCAACGAGACGAACAAGGCGACGGGCGGCAAGGGCGGCGTCACCTTCAACCTTCTGACCGGCAAGGTGCAGGACAGCGCATGACCCGGCGCGTCCCGCCCCCTTTCCCTCGACGTGTCGGCCCGGAAGGTAGGGGGCGGGACATCTTCCCAGCAATCCATCGGGGATTTCGGTCGTGACTCAACCCAAGACGATGACCGGCGGACGCACCCTGCTCTTCGAGCGTTTGATCGACTTCGAACCGGATCGGCCGAGCAGCGACGAACCGTCCATGTCCACGCTGTCCATGACCGAACTGAAGGCGTCGATCCAGCGCGAGATCGTACGGCTGCTGGACACCCGGACCACCGGAGGCCGGCATCCGGAACTGGGTGGAACCGTCCTGGGGTATGGCCTTCCCGACTTCACACACCTTACCACCGCCTCCCACGCCGACCAGCGCCGGGTGGAGCAGGCGGTACGCCAGACCATCCTCGATTTCGAACCCCGGCTGAAGCGGCCGGCCGTATCCATTTCCACAGGAACCGGTTCCGGTTCCCTGGTGGTCAGCATCTCCGGCGAGGTCGTGGCAGGGACCGTCACCGAGCAACTGGTGTTCGACGTTGGCCTTCGCGGCCCGGCGCAGGCCGGCTGACATGCGGCGCGAGGATCTCCTCGATCACTACGAACGCGAGCTGCTGTACGTCCGTCGGGCCGGCGAAGCGTTCGCGCGCAGCTATCCCAAGATCGCACGCCGGCTGGCGCTGGGACCGGACCAGGCGGCCGACCCGAACGTCGAGCGGCTGATCGAATCCTTCGCCTTCCTGTCCAGCCGTCTGCAATTGAACCTGGAACGCGAGTTCCCCCGCTTCTCCGAAGCGCTGCTGGGCGTCCTGCATCCCCAGTTCGTGGCGCCGATCCCGTCCATGGGCATCGCCCGCCTGGATCCGGTGCCGGGCGAGGGGCAGTTGACCGGCGGCTTCCTCGTCCCGCGCGGCACTGCCCTGCACGCGCAGGCCGAAGACAACACGCGCTGCCGCTTCCGCACCGCCTATGACGTGACGCTGTGGCCGCTGGCCCTGACCGACGCGGCGGTGGAGCCGACGGAACGCTATGACTTCATCGACGCCTCCCAGGCCGCCTCGGTGCTGCGGCTGCGGCTGGAGACCTGCAACCAGTCCTTCGAAAACCTCCCCATCGAGAAGCTGCGGCTGTTCATCGACGGCGAGACGGTCCTCACCTCCGCCCTGCACGAGCTGTTCCTGTGCGGCGTGGTCGAGGTGGCCTACCTGATGCCGGGCCGACCGCCGGTGCGCCTGCGCGGCGAGGATCTGATCGCCCCCGTGGGCTTCGGCTCCGACGAGACGGTGCTGCCGCACCCCCGGCACGCCCAGCCGGCCTACGGCCTTCTGCAGGAGTATTTCGAGTTCCCGCAGAAGTTCGACTTCTATGACCTGACGCTTCCCCGCGGCCGGCTGTGGGGCGAGGTGGTGGACGTGCTGATCCTGGTGTCGCGTCCGCTGCCCAACCGCCTGACGCTGCGGCGGGATACCTTCGCACTGGGCTGCACGCCCATCGTCAACCTGTTCACCCGCACCGCCGAACCGATCCGGCTCACCCACCGCCGCACCGCCTACCGGGTGGTCGCCGACGTCATGCGGGAGCGCACGACCGAGATCCACTCCATCCTCGAAGTCAATGGCCTGCGCGCCGGGGACGGGACGCAGCACAAGTACGTGCCCCTGTTCTCCTACCAGCACGCCGCCGCGGAGAGGGAGCCGCGCGGCTTCTGGCTGGCCGCGCGGGAGCCGACGCAGCGCGAGGATGTGCCGGGCACCGACGTCTATCTCAGCCTGCACCACCTCGACCTCAACCCGGCCGATCCGGCCGACGAGACGCTTCTGGTGCGCGTGCTGTGCACCAACCGGGCCTTGGCCGAGCAGGTGCCGGCGGGTGCTGTGCTTAATATCGAGGAGGCGGCCCCCATCGCCGCCATCCGCTGCCTGCGCAAGCCCACGCCCGGCCGACCGGCGCCGGTCGGCGGATCCTCCGCCTGGAAGCTGATCTCCCACCTCTCGGTCAACCATCTGAGCCTGACCGACGACGCGGAAGGGCTGCGCGCCCTGCAGTCCATCCTCATGCTGCACACGCCCGAGGACCCCGGCGCCCAACACCAGATCCGCGGCGTCCAGGGCCTGTCGTCGCGCCCCGTGCTGCACCGAATCGGGCAGGACGCATGGCGCGGTTTCGTGCGCGGACTGGAGGTCACGGTCGATCTGGACGAGCGGCACTTCGTGGGCGCCAGCCCGCTGGTGTTCGGCGGCGTGCTCAGCCGTTTCCTGGGTCTCTACGTCAACATCAACGCGTTCGCCCAGTTGCGGCTGCGCTCCGTCCAACGGAGAGGAGTCTGGAAGGTATGGTCACGCCTCGCCGGCAGTCAGCCCGTCCTCTGACCGCTCCCTCCCTCATCGACGCGCTGGAGAGCGAACCCTGGGGGTTCGATCTGTTGCAGGCGATCGCGCTGCTGGAGCGTGCCGCGCCGGAGTGGGCGCCGCTCGGCACGGGCATCGACCCCGAGCATGAGGCTGTGCGCGTCGAGCACGACCCCACCCTCGTCTTCCCGGCCAGCGACGTGGTGGAGGCGCACCGGCGGGACGACGGCCGCGGGGTGGTTCGCACGCCCGTATTGGGGGTGGCCGGACTGTCCGGCCCCCTCCCCTACGTCGCCACGGAGATCCTGCTGGAGCGCGCGGCCCGGCGCGACACCGCCGGCAAGGCCTTCTACGACATCTTCAATCACCGGCTCATGTCGATCTTCTACCGGACGCGTCAGGGCAGCCTACCGCTGCTGGAGCGCGATCCGGAGCGGACGCTGATGGCCCGCGTGCTGCGCGCGCTGGTGGGCATCGCCACACCCGGCCTGGAACACCGCCTGCCCGGCACGCCGGACCGCATGCTGCTGGCCTTCTCCGGCATTCTCGCCAACCGGCGGCGCTCGGCCGCCGGCTTGGAAGTGGTCCTTGGCGCCGTCTTCCGCGTGCACGTGAGGGTGCGCAGCTTCGTCGGCCGCTGGCTGCCGCTCGGCGAAGAGAGCCGGACTCGCATCGGCGCCGGCCACGACGCGCGCAACAACCGGCTGGGCCAGACCGTCGTGCTGGGCCGCCGCGTCTGGGACCAGCAGAGCTGCTATGCCATCGGGCTGTCGCTGGACAGCCTGGACCGCTACTGCGACTTCCTGCCCAACGGACGGCACCACCAGACCTTGTGTGCGCTCGCCCGCTTCCACACCGGCGACGGCATGGACTTCCGCATCGTCCTGGTGCTGGGGGCGCCCAAAGTGCCGCCGACCCGCCTGTCCACGCGACGGCGCGAGGGCAGCCTGCTGGGCTGGACCTCGTGGCTGCGCTCCCCCAATACACCGAGCCGGACCGACGGGCGTCTCACCCTCGATCCCGCACCCCCCTCCACCCCAGCGCAGGGAGTCGTCCCGTGACCGCCGATATCAAGTCCCTGATTGGAAAACTCGATCGCGATGGGCGCAAGGTTCTGGAACGGTCGGCCGCGCTGTGCGTGTCGCAGACCCATTACGACGTGGAGGTGGAGCACGTCCTGCTCGCCCTGCTGCGCGCCAAGGACGCGGTGGTAGCCGGCATCCTGCGCCACTACGGCGTCGACGCCGGGCGGCTGGAGAGCGAGCTGAACGCAGCGCTGGACAAGATCCGGCGCGGCAACAGCCGCACCCCCTCCTTCTCCCCCCGTGTGCCCGAGATGCTGGAGACGGCGCTGCTGATCTCCGTCACCCATCTGGACAGCCCGCAGATCCTGCTGCCGGCAATCCTGTGGGCGGCGGTGGCCTGCGATTCCGTTCGCGCCGTGGTGGCCGAATCCGCCCCGTCGCTGATGGCCCTGCCGCGCGAGCGCACCGCCTCCGACCTGCCGGAGCTGGTCCGCGCCCTCAAGGTGTCGGCCCCCGCCAACGCGCCGCGCGAGGCTGCGCCTGCCGTCACGCCCGCCGCGGCGGCACCGGCCGGGGAGAGCATGCTGGATCAGTACAGCGTCGATCTGACGGCGCAGGCCAGGGCCGGCAGGATCGACCCGGTGATCGGCCGCGACCGCGAGATCCGGCAGGTGATCGACGTCATGATGCGGCGGCGCCAGAACAACCCGATCCTGGTGGGCGATCCCGGCGTCGGCAAGACGGCCATCGTCGAGGGCTTGGCGCTGCGCATCGCCGGGAACGACGTGCCGCCCCCCTTGCAAGGCATGGTCATCCGCACGCTCGACCTTGGCCTGCTCCAGGCGGGAGCCGGCGTGAAGGGCGAGTTCGAGAACCGGCTGAAGTCGATCATCAAGGAGGTTTCGGCCTCGCCGGTGCCGATGGTGATCTTCATCGACGAGGCGCACGCCCTCATCGGCGCCGGCGGCGCCGCCGGCCAGAGCGACGCCGCGAACCTGCTGAAGCCCGCCCTGGCCCGTGGCGAGTTCCGCACCATCGCCGCCACCACCTGGGCCGAATACAAGAAGTATTTCGAGAAGGACCCCGCACTGGTCCGCCGCTTCCAGCCGGTGTCGGTGCCGGAGCCGGACGAGGAGGCCGCCGCCGCCATGCTGCGCGGCCTCGTCCGCCGGTTCGAGGAGCATCATGGCGTGCGCGTGCTGGACGACGGCATCACCGCAGCGGTGAAGCTGTCCGCCCGCTACATCCCGGCGCGCCAGTTGCCCGACAAGGCGATCAGCGTCCTCGACACCGCCTGCGCCCGCGTCGCCATCGCCCGCAACTCCAAGCCGGAAGCCATCGAGGCGCTGGAACGCGAGGACGAGGTGCTGGCCGGCGAGGCCGGGCGGCTGGCGGCCGAGCCCGGCGGCGACCACGCCGCGCGTCTGGCCAGGATCGCGGAGCGCCGGGACGCCATCGCGGCGCAGCGCTCGGCGCTGGACGAGCGCTGGCGGCGGGAACGCGAGCTGGTGGAGGCGGCAGAGGCCGCATCGACGACCGGCCGGCACGACGAGGCGGCAGCGGCGGCCGAGAGGTTGCGCGCAGCCCAGGGCGACGATGCGCTGGTGCCGCACCGCGTGGACGGCGCCGTGGTCGCGGCGGTGGTGTCCAACTGGACCGGGATTCCCGTGGGCAGCATGTCCAAGGACGACCTGGATGTGGTCGCCAACCTGGAGGAGCGCATGGCGGCCCGCGTCGTCGGACAGCCGCAAGCGTTGCAGGCCATCGCCCGCTCCGTCCGCGGCTACCGCGCAGGTCTTGGCGAGCCCCACCGCCCCATCGGCGTCTTTCTGCTGAGCGGGCCGAGCGGTGTCGGCAAGACGGAGACCGCGCTGGCGCTGGCCGAGCTGCTGAACGGCGGGGAGGACAGCCTGATCACCATCAACATGTCCGAATACCAGGAAGCGCACGCGGTCGCCACCTTGCGCGGCGCCCCCCCGGGCTATGTGGGCTATGGCAGCGGCGGCGTGCTGACCGAAGCGGTGCGCCGCCGCCCCCATTCCGTGATCCTGATGGACGAGGTGGAAAAGGCCCACCCCGACGTGCTCGACATGTTCTACCAGGTGTTCGACAAGGGCGTGCTGGAGGACGGCGAGGGCGTGGAGGTGGACTTCCGCAACACCCTGATCCTGCTGACCAGCAACCTGGGCGACACCGAGTTGTACGCGCTGGGCCGCGAGCGCCTCGACGCCGGCCTGATCCGCGAAGCGTGTACGGAAGGGATCGAGGCCATCTCCGGCGTGTTGCGCCGCCGCTTCCGCCCCTCCTTCCTGGGCCGCCTGACCACCGTTCCTTATTACCCGCTGAGCGAGCCGCAGATCCGCAGCATCGTGATCATGAAGCTTGAAAAGCTGCAGCGCCGCACCGCCGGCAATCGCGGCGCGGCACTGGAGGTCACCGAGCGCGCGGTGGAGGCGCTGGTCGAGCGCGCACTGGATTCCGACGCCGGAGCGCGCATGATCGACACGCTGCTGTCGGAGTTCGTGGTGCCCGAGGTGGCGGTGCGCATCCTGGACCGCGTCGCCGCCGGCCGTCCCATCGGCCGCATCGTCGTGGATCACGACGATGCCGGCCGCTTCGGCGTGGCCATCGGCGGGTCGGCCGACTAACGCGAGGGCGCGCCGATGACCACCCGCTTCTCCCAGGCCGGGCAATACCTGTCGATCACCACCCCGCTGGGGACGGACGCGCTGGCGTTGCGGACCATCGTGGGCGAGGAGCGGCTGTCATCGCTCTTCACCTATCGGGTCACCATGATCTCGTCGGACGACGACATTGCCTTCGACCAGATCGTCGGCAAGCCGGTGACCATCACCGTCACGCTGGGCGACCGCGAGAGCAAGCGCTACATCAACGCCATCGTCGGACGGTTCGAGCTGACCCACATCGACGAGCGCAGCCTGGTCGCCCATTACGAGGCGGAACTGCACCCCTGGCTGTGGATGCTGACCCATTCGGGCGACTGCCGCATCTTCCAGGAAAAGACGGTGCCTGAAATCGTCGAGGCGGTCTGCCAGAGCGCCGGCTTCACCGACATCAAGAAGTCGCTGACCGGCACCTACGAGCCCCGCGAATACTGTGTGCAGTACCGCGAGACGGACTACAACTTCGTCGCCCGCCTGCTCGAAGAGGAAGGCATCTTCTATTACTTCGCCCATGAGAACGGGAAGCACACGCTGGTGCTGGGCGACAGCGACAGCGCCTTTCCGACCAGCCCGCTGCTCAGCGCCTTCGAATACCGGGCCACCCAGGCGCACGACGACGAGGACAACGTCATCACCACGCTCAGCGTGGAGCGGCGCGTCACCTCCAAGAGCTACGGCATCGACGGCTTCCACTTCGAGACGCCGTCGACGGACCTCTACGCCACCGCCGAAGGCAAATCGGGAACCGGTATGATCAACGACTACATGGGGCGGCACACCACCACCGCCGACGGGGAGACGCTGGCGAAGCTGCGCCAGCAGGCGCTGGCCTTTCCCGGACGGCGGGTGCGCGGCAGCGGGGTCTGCCGCTCGCTGGAGGCGGGAACGCGCATCACCGTGTCGGGCCACCGCAAGAGCGATCTCAATGCCGAATACGTTCTGTATTCCGTGCGGATCGACGGCTCGAGCGGGCATTTCGACGCGCAGTTCACCGCCTTCCCGCCGGACGTGCCGTTCCGCCCGATGGACACCGCGACCAAGCCTCGCATCCATTCCACGCAGACGGCACTCGTCGTCGGCAAGTCAGGCGAAGAGATCTGGCTCGACCAGTACGGGCGCATCAAGGTCCAATTCCATTGGGACCGGCTGGGTCAGAAGGACGAGAAGAGTTCCTGCTGGGTGCGCGTGGCGCAGAACTGGGCCGGAAAGAACTACGGCATCATGTTCTTCCCCCGCGTGGGGCAGGAGGTGGTGGTCACCTTCCTGGACGGCGACCCCGACCGCCCTCTGGTCACCGGCTCGGTCTACAACGCGGAGCAGACCGTGCCCTACACACTGCCCGACAATTCGACCAAGAGCACGATCAAGACCCAGACCTCCAAGGACGGCACCGGCAAGTTCAACGAGATTCGCTTCGAGGACAAGGCCGACAAGGAGGAAATCTTCCTCCACGCCCAGAAGGACTTCAACATCAAGGTCCTGAACGACCTGACGCGGCTGGTGAAGCACGACGAGGTGGAGACCATCGAGAACGACAGCACCATCGACGTGAAGCACGACCGCAAGCTGACGGTAAAGAACGACCGCACCATCACCGTGACGGAGGGCAACGAGACCCATTCCGTGTCGAAGGGCACGCGCGCCGTCACCGTGAAGGGCAACGAGACGCACACCAACAACGCCGATTTCGAGCACACGGCCGACGGGAACTATACGCTGACCGTCAAGGGCAACCTGACCATCAACGTCACGGGGGACGTGGTCATCAAGGGCAAGTCGATCAAGCTGACCGCGACCTCGGCCGACGTGGGCATCAAGTCGGCGACCGCGCTGGAGATCGACGCCGGCACCGCGCTCGACGTCAAGTCGGGGACGGCCGCCACCATCAAGGCGGGCACCGGCCTGGACATCAAGTCGGGCATGGCGACCAGCATCAAGGCCGGCATGGGGCTGGACCTGAAGGCCGGCATGGCGCTGAATGCCGAGGGCCTCAGCGCCGCCGTGAAGGGCCAGACCACCGGGGAGGTGAGTGCCAGCGGCATGCTGACCCTGAAAGGCGGACTGGTGAAGGTGAACTGACGTGTCCGAAACCGCGCCCGATATCGTTCCCGTGGACGACCGTGATGCCGAGGGGCGCCCCCTCCGCTCCGGCGAGATCCGCGACGGGCGGTTCTACGGTCAGTTCACCGCCTACGCGGACGGCGGCCGGCCGTCCATGCGCGCCCGCATGCACGCCGACCTCCTGCACGGGGAGGTCCGCCATTACGACGGCGACGGTGCGCTGGTGCAGGTGGCGGAGTTCGCCGAGGGCGTCCAGCAGGGCGTCACCACCTTCTACGCCAATTCCCGGCCGACCTGCCGCATGACCTACCGCGCGGGCGTGCTGGACGGCCCCTCGGTCTTCTTCAACGACAATGGAACCGTGGCCGCGACGTTTCCCTACCGGGCCGGCAAGCGCGACGGCGAGGCGATGTACTACAGCCCGCAGGGCAGCCTGATCCGGCGCGAGACCTATGTGGACGGCCAGTTGCGCGGACCGGCCCTGGCCTTCTTCGACAACGGAGCGGTGAGCGAGCGCTGCGAGTTCCGGGCGGGCCTCCTGGAGGGGGAGCTCTGCCGCTTCTTCCCGTCCGGCAAGGTAATGCAACGCGGCGTCTACCAGCGCGGCGTCCTGGTGGAAGCGCTGCGGACCTTCTCCGAGGACGGCAAGGAGATCGCCGCCGTCCAGCCGCCGAAACCCGCCGGAGGCGCCGCGAGGGCCCCCTGATTCAGGGCAGCATGACGGTGAACTGGCCGGGCATCGTGAACTGGATCATGCCGCCCCACATGCACATCAGCTTGCTGTCGGAGGTCAGCGCCGGCATGTTGCCGACCAGGACCGTCGGCGCGCCCGGCATCCAGGGCGCCACGGTGCAGGGAATGCAGGGTTGCGGCTTGATGACGCCCGGCGGCGGGACCGGGATCTTGGAGGCCACTTGGGGATTTGCCGGGCTGCGGCAGACGCCGAAGGGCGGGACGTTCACCATGGGCTTGTTGTCCATGATGTTCGCGGCCGGCGGGCCGCCGGCGGTGGTACGGTTCATGGGCAGAACCACGAGCGACGACGGCGTCGCCCCCATCGTGCAGGTCATCATCGCGCCCGCGCACACCGCCTGCCCCATGCTCCGCCTCCATTCACGTCAAGATGCACACCGCATTCCACGCATCCCGCCCTTTGGAATGCACCTCCGCAGACTGACGGATGCGCCTGGACCGCATCAACACGGCAATGGGCCAGGATGAACCGATCTCGCGCCATCTCCTGCGTGCTTGGCTGCCGGGCCTGCGGCATGCACCGGCGCACCGCCAGGGGCGTACGAAAGCACACGCCTCCTGCGAATGGATCCATCCACTCTGGAGCAAGCAACCATCGATCCAGCCACCCAACTGTGGCAGTGAATCTTCACCTTTTTCATGGTCGCGAATGCTGAGCGGCCAAGTAACTGCCGGCCCGCACGGAATCGTGCACGGCATGGGTCGACGTTGGCCGCATCAGAGGGGGAGAGTGACATGCCGGGTATTAAGATCGCCGAGATGGATTTTTCGGCTGGCCTAAAGACCAAGCACCTGAAGGTGCCCTCCATGAAGGCTACTGTCGAGCTGAAGGACGTGCCAAAAGACCTGCAGAAGGCCATCGACAAGGACAAGTTGATTGTCCAGAACCTGATTGCGGTAGCGTATGAGCAGTTGAACTCGTCCAAGAAGGACGTTCAGGGGGCCATTCTCGACTTCGACGCCAACTTGGCCAAAAAGCCGCCGGCGAGCGAGAAGGAGTTGGCGGATCGTGAAAAGACGATCAACACCATCTGCAAGCAAATCACCGAAGCCCAAGGCGGCCTAGCCGTCAAAGCGGTCGAAAAAGCCTGGGCCAGCTATGTCAGCAAGAAGAAGGACTTGTCCAAGTTCAAGCTGCAGTTCGCCTGGAAGATGGTGCAGGGATCCATCAGCATTATGGCGGGTACCGTGTCGGTTGCCGTCAACATCGCCGGGGCTGCGGCTTCCGCGGGAGGTGCCACACCGATGGCCATCCTGGGAATTTGCGCGACCGTCGGTAGCATGGCAAAGACCGCAATATCCATAGCGGCGGAAATCCATACCTTCGCCCGTGATATCGAGAAAGCGGAGAAGGCTCTACAAGATACCGACAACACGCTCGCGAAGGCTTACAGCAATGGCAAGCTAGACTTCAAGGCTGGCACCCGTGAAGTCGCGGCGATTCTGGGCGTTCCTTTTGTGAAATCTGTTGGCGGAATGCAGAAATTGCTTGTCGAATACCATGCCAAGACAGCCAAGCTGGATGAGAAATCGGACAGGCTCTACCAGCATGCAAAGAAGTTGATCGCGCAGATCGAGAAGCTTGAAAAAGAGAAGCTCCCCAAGGAAGCCTCGGCCTTGGTGAAAATTCTCGGGGAGAAGACCACGATTACGCTCGACAAGATTCACGAGCTGCAAGCCCGGGTTAAGACCAAGGATGCTTTCTATGAGGGCATGAACCAGCACTATGAATGCTACAAGGAGCTTCGCGGCGCGCCACTTCAGAAAATCGGCGTCACAAAGGAAATGGCCGACACCCTTGTCTTCATCGGCTCAACCCTGAAAACCATTGTCGACACCTCGATCAAGCTGGCCAAATTGGCAGGCGGGTGATTGCCCCCATCGAACAGTCGAACCAGGCAAGGACGATTGACATGTCCGCCGTCCCGATGCCCCTCCGGGGGACGTTGGCGCATAAAGCGGTTGGCGGTTGGCGGCGGCAGGGTTGCCGAGTAGAGAAGCGGCCGCGCTGAAGCCGAGCCCCCGATGCCCTACAAAGCCAACGAGAGCCGCCGTCACAAGATCCCGCGCGCCCGCTACCGGGGCGAGAACTGGTCGGCTTACGATGTCGCCCTGCGTCGGCGGGGTGATCTGACGATCTGGGTGACACCTGATGCGATCGCGGCCTGGACGCCGCCGAAGACCGGGCGGCGTGACCGCCCACTACGCTACGCGGACATCGCGATCGAAGCCGGGGTGATGCTGCGCCTCGCCTTCGGCCGGCCCTGGCGCCAGACCGAGGGCTTGCTGGGCTCGCTCATGCGTCTTCTCGGTCTGGAGTTGCCGGTCCCCGATCACACGACCTTCTCTCGGCGCAGTGTCGACCTGGAGGTCGCGTCTGCGCTAGCGGCGACGGACGAACCGGTGACGGTAGTCATCGATTCCACCGGGCTGAAGGTGTTCGAGAAAGGCGAGTGGCAGCTGGAGAAGCACGGCGGCCAGTCACGCCGATCTTGGCGCAAGCAGCATCTGGCCGCCGATCCTGACACGGGCGAGATCCTCGCGTCCGAGCTGACCACCACGGACGACGGTGACGCCTCCCTGGTCGAACCCTTGCTTGATCAGATCACGCGCCCGATTGCCACGGTTCTGGCGGACGGTGCGTACGACGGCGAGCCGGTCTACCGCGCCGTGACCGCTCACAGCCCCGCGGCAGAGGTGATCATCCCGCCGCGCTCGACCGCGGTGCCAAGCAACACGATCGGGCGCGTCCCCAGCCAACGCGACCGCCACATACAGCTGATCGCAGAACGTGGTCGGCTCGGCTGGCATTGCGCACCAAAGTCAGTCCAAAGTGAACGCTCAAGCACAGGTTGACCTCCACCGGCCCATTGCGGAAACGTTACCGATCTGATGAGGCCTGCCCCGTCTCCACCTGGACCAGCCGCCCGTTCTCCAAGCGGTAGCCGACCGCCTCTCCATCACGCAGCATCAGCAGCGCGGCTCCGTCCGGGTTCTCCGGGACACGGCCGCCTCGGCGAACGATCCGCAGCACGCCGTCTGAACCGGGGATGGCCTCGTGGGTGTCCGGATGGTCCGGAACGGCCGCTTCAATTCGTTGCACGGCGCCGCTCTCGGCATCTTCCACCGTGAACACCACCTGCCCGTTGAGCAGGGCGCAGCGGATTCGCACCTGCTCCGGCCTCCCCGCTCGGCTGACATGAACGCCGCGCAGCATGGCGTATCCGGGGAGCCGGGCAAGCGCCAGCAGGCAGTCGGCAGTGAGCTCCGCGTCGATGAGCGCGCCATGCCGGGCTGCCCGCGCACCCCGGTCGATGCCCAACGCGTCGCAGAGCCCGTTGAGGTTCAGGTCGGCCTTGAGCAACCGCTTGGCCATCCGCTCAGTGCACGCCAGCCGGCCCGGCGGCAATGGCGAATGACCAGCCACCGCAAGGTCGTGGTCGAGCATGGCCAAGTCGGAACCGGCGCCGTGCGCCACCGCAGGCGAGTCCCCCAGGAAGGCCAGGAAGGCCGGCGCAATCTCCAGGAACCGCGGTGCGCCCTGTAGGCTTTCGCGCGACAGCCCATGCATTGCCTCGGCGAACGGATTCACCGCGGCATCCGGGTCGAGGAGGGTGTGGAAAACGACGCCCGTTCGGCGCCCACCGACGATCTCCACTGCCGCCAATTCCACCAGCGACGGCACGCCGGCGTCGCGATAGCCTCGCCCCTCGGTGTCAAGCACGACAACGCGGCCGTGAACGTCGGGCGAGAGACGGGTGGGAGGCACGGCCGGCAGTATCCTTCCTACTAGGCTAGTCTGGTCCTGCGGTTGGTGGGGGCGGACGCGTCGTGTTGGTCCGCGCGTTTGTGTAGGCCTCGTAGCCGAAGTGGGCCTGCGTGCCGCTTAGCGTCAGCAATCAATGTATCATAGCCCTCTGGCGAAGCGTTTGGGGGGCACTCGCGCCGGAACGCCCCCCGACCACAACTGGCAACTAGCAGTCAGAGCAGTTGTCCCTTTTGTAACATCGACCGCGATGAGCGTGGCAGAACGCTCTGCCAAGCTCATCCAACCGATGGCGGTCGCTGGCCAGCATTTCAACGGCGACCCAGCTGTTCCAGGCGGATGCTATGGTCCAGGTCGGATTGCTGACATAGGCCCGCGGAAGACGGTAATGGAAGACGGCCCGTTTCCCGATCTTCTCGTAAGGCAGCCTCGCCCTCACCTGAGCCGGGTCGATGTGCAGGAACAGCGGCAGCAGATCGAGATCGCGATTGCGCGTCGCGTTGGCGGCGAGATAATCCTCCG